>Ga0164241_10000110_pt1 | contig 198764 bp, 139 predicted proteins | sample OricomyardsoilBY_FD_108780 | JGI IMG/M metagenome (GOLD analysis project Ga0164241, IMG submission 108780) | Backyard soil microbial communities from Emeryville, California, USA - Original compost - Back yard soil (BY) | ecosystem: Environmental > Terrestrial > Soil > Unclassified | place... | reverse complement strand
TCACGATCATCACGATCATCACGATCATCACGATCATCACGATCATCACGATCATCACGATCATCACGATCATCACGATCATCACGATCATCACGATCATCACGATCATCACGATCATCACGACCACGACCACGACCAAGGCAACGGCAACTCATCTCTCTCCGCCCATGATTTGGCCCACGCGCGCGATATTCAGCGCCGCTTTGGCTCTGGCCGGGCGAGCTGGGGGCAGATTGTGGTTTTTGGCCTCAGCGGCGGCTTAATTCCCTGCCCGGCATCCATCGCTGTACTGGCCCTGTGCCTGCAAGCCCAGCAGGTGGTTATCGGCTTTGCCTTGGTAGCGGCCTTCAGCCTGGGCCTTGCGCTCACGCTCATGCTCAGCGGCCTAGTCGCCGCCTTAGGGTTTAAACATGCCCAGCAGCGCTTTCCCTTGCTCAATCGCTTAGGCGCTTATGCGCCTTGGTTGTCGGTGAGCCTTATGTTGGTGTTGGGGAGCTTTTTAGTGTTTAGCTGATAACACGTCACCTGGTCTGCCGGGCGCTAAAAGGTGCGGTGCATTGGTGTTGGAGCCCTCGCTGAATGCTGACTCCGGCCTGTGATCAGCACGAATTATCCCCGTCATATGTTGTTTGCAGGCATTTGATTCAACCTAAAAACCTCAGTTGACCCTGCTGCGACCGCCTAGGCTTGCATCTCAACGCTTTATCCCAAAAATTCGGCTCACCTTAGCGGTACTACTGCTTTCGCTCAATTTTTGGCAAAAAGCCCAGATTCTGCGCCGTGGGTGTTTTGGCTGAGAGCCCAACTGAGGTTTGTAGGTTTAAAGCAGATAAATAATTGGTAACTGGCTATGGATCAATGTGAATTGGTCTATAACTTAGAGTGGTGAAGGGGGCAAAGCCCCTCTGCGCCGACGCCAAGACGCCTCCCTTGTAGCCGTGAAAAGAGGGGAATATGCCTGAAAAATTAAAAAGGCAGGGTTTATCATGCAGTCCAGGGGTGGTTTAGGGTAATTATGTTTGATCCTTATCGGGAATATTCAATGGATGCGCCCCTGACATACCTGCTGAAACTATGCATCCTGCTGTTATTTTTAACGTCAGCTGCCCAGGCTGGGGCACCCAATTTTGAAGTCAAACTTGAGGATGCCGCGCCAGGGGAAATAAAAGCCATTTATCAAGATAAAAAAGGCTTTATGTGGTTTGGCGGCCGCAATGCCCTGTTGCGTTATAACGCCTACGAATTTCAAACAATTCAAGTCGTTGAGCAGGATGCAGGCAAGATAAAAAAAGTTAATCCCTATTTTGTTACCGATATTATGACCGATAGCAGCGGCACCCTTTGGGTTGCCACCCTGCGAGGGTTATATATTTTTGATTACGACAACGAAGTCTTAGTGCGGCCGGTGGCCCAAGATGGCAGTTTAGATCCGTTATTTTTAGGCCAGCTGCAAGATATTCACGAATTGCCGAACGGGCAGATGATTATCGGCACCGATGGTGCCGGCATTGCTTTATTTGATAAACACACGCGCCAAATTACCTGGCGACAACCCGACATAACGCCCACCGAAACCGATGAATTTGCCGTGCTTAATCGGGCGGTGCGCACTATTTTAGTGGATTCACAGCTGCGCATTTGGATCTCAACCGCTCGCGGGTTGAATCAGTTTGATCCTGTGAGCAAAAGCTTATCTTTATATGTGCCCAATCCCAACAGCCCCGCCACTAAAGAAGATAATGCCATTATCACCATGGCGGAGGATAAATCCGGTAATATTATTGGCGGCACCTTCGGTGGCGGGTTGTATATTTTTGATACCCAAAAACATACCTTTCGGCGTTTTAGAAATAATCCACAAGACCCTACCAGCTTGCCTGATGATGCAGTGTGGCAAGTATTAATGACCAGCAGCGGGCGTATTTGGTTGGGCTTGGGGCGCGGCGGTGTTACGCAATTTAATGCTGAGCAGGGCACCTTTACGCGCTTTAATTATGTTTATGGCACGCCCGGCGCGCCCGCCTACGGGGCAACCATTGCGCTGTATGAGGACAATAATAAAAATATTTGGGCCGGGCACTACCCCGGTATGGTGAGTTTTCACGATCACAGTTCTGAGGCGATTTCGGTATACCGCAAAAGTAACGAGGTGGCGAAAGGCATTTCAGATAACAATATTTTGGCTTTGGTAGAAGACCCGCACAAAAATTTATGGTTAGCCGTAGGTGAAGGCGTTGATTATTTTAACCGCAAGGCGGACACCTTTAAATATTACAACAATCGGTTAGGTAATTATCCGGCGAGCGGAACCCTGTCGGCCTATTTGGATCGCCAAGCGGTGTTATGGGTGGGCACCTGGATGGAGGGGTTTTCACGCTTTAATAAAACAGCCGACCGTTTTGAGGTTATGCCTTTTAGCGCCGCGCTTGCCAATGCGGATGAAACCAGTGGTGAGCAGCTAAATGATTCGATTATTTGGGGTTATTGTGAGGATAAAAACAATGACCTCTGGGTGGGGACACACTATGCGGGCATTAGCCGTTACGATGCCGAGCAAAAACGCTTTACTAAATACAAAAATGACGGCACCGAAGGTGGGCTGGCCAACAATATAGCCTGGACCTGTTATGAAGATAGCAACGGGCGCTTTTGGGTCGGCACTTCAGATGGTTTGAGCCTTAAAAATACGGGCGCCGAAACATTTAAAAATTATCGGCGCGAAGAGGGTAACAACAACAGTCTGCGTTCGGGCTCGGTGTTGGACATCTACGAAGACAGCAAACACCGCCTCTGGTTTGCTACTGACAACGGCTTGCATTTGTACCGGGAAGACAGTGATGATTTTGAAGTATTTACGGCCGACAACGGTTTTATTAATAGTGGTATCCGCGCTTTAACGGGCGATCGCTTGGGTAATTTATGGCTCGGAACCAATAACGGCATTGTGCGCTTTAACCCGGATACACTCGATGTAAAAAATTATTTGTATTTTGCCGGTAAAAAATGCGGCGCCGTCAATACAGGCGCAGCTCTAACTAGTTCGAACGGTGAGGTTATGTTTGGTACCACCGATGGCTTAATTATTATCGATGCGGAAAAACTCACCACCAATGAACAGCAGCTGCCTGTTGTGTTGACTGATTTTAAAGTATTTGCCAAGTCGGTAAATGTGGGCGAGCCTGGTGGGTTGTTAAAAAAAGTTGTCAATAACACGGATAAAATTGTATTGGATTACACCAAAAAAATGTTTTCATTTGAGTTTGCGCTACTTAACTACCGCAGCGCTTATAAAAATACCTATGCCTATATGCTGGAGGGCTTTGATCGCGGTTGGCGTGAGGTGGGTACTGCACGGGAGGCCCAGTACACCAATTTAAGCCCCGGCACCTACGTATTTAAGGTGCGTGCGGCGAATAATGACGGCGTATGGACGACTGAGCCTAAATCTATAGTGGTTGAGCAGATGCCGCCGCCCTGGAAAACCTGGTGGGCTTATACGTTTTATGCGGTGCTGATTGCTGCCTCTATTGCCTATTTTGTTTTCCTGCAAAAACTTAAACAGCGCAAAGTGGAAGAGCAAAATCGTTTGCTGGAGTTTAAAGTATTGGAGCGCACCCGCGACTTGGCGCAAAAAAATAAGGATATTCAAACCCTCTTGGCCAATATGCGCCAGGGGTTATTAGCTATAGAGGAGGGCGCTGTAATTCACCATGAATATTCAACTCACTTGGAGTCTATATTTGAAACGCAGGCTATTGAGGGGCGTGATGTAATTGATTTTTTATTTGGCAATGCATTGCTGGATGATGACGTGATCTGCCAAATGCGTTCGAGCATTAATTCTATGATCGGTGAAGATGAGATGAATTATGCTATGAACGCACATATTTTAATTCGCGAATATCAGTTGCGGGTGGTCGAGCAGGTTAAAACCCTCTCCTTGGACTGGAGCCCTATTTTGGACGCTGATGATAATGTGGTGCGTTTGATGGTTTCCATACGCGACAGCACCGAGCTTAAAGCCTTAGAGCGCGAAGCGGGTGTGAAAAAACGCGAGCTGGAAATTATCGGCCAGCTGCTGCCGATTTCGACCAAAAAATTCACCGATTATTTAGATTCATCGGAGCGTTATATTAAAGAGTGTTTAGCATTGATAGCACAGCTGAATACTTCCGATGGAGTTCTGCTGGGTAAATTATTCCGCAATATGCACACCCTTAAAGGCAATAGCCGCAATTACCGTTTTAGTTATGTCACCAATGCCGCTCACGAGGCGGAAACATTTTTTGAACAGGCGCGCAATCTGCCCGCAGACCAGCTACGCAGTAAATTAACCGCAGAGCTTGAATCGGTTGGTGCGGTGATCAACGACTACAAGCGGGTATACCATACGTTAATGGCTCACAATGAGCCTGCCTCCGGGCACGGCAGTGGGCTGTGGATCAGCCGAGAGGCGATTGCCGATATTAAATTAAACGCTGAGCAGATCGGCGCATTGGTGCCTGCCTCGAGCCAATCTATTTTAAATATCATTGAAAAAACCTGTGCCGCTGCCTTGGGTGAGGTGATTGCGCCAGTGGTTGACGCTTTGCCGGACATAGCGCAATCCTTAGGTAAAAATGCCCCTCAGGTGATTATTGCGGATGCGGGAATCTTATTAAAAGAGGCCGTGCACGAGCGCCTGCGGGCGGTGTTTATGCATTTGCTGCGAAATTCCCTCGACCATGGTATTGAGCCTGAGGCGGCCCGCTTGATATCGCATAAAGATCCTGTGGGCACCATTACTATAGATGTCAGCCTGCTTCATAATCATGTTGTTATCCTGCTGCGCGATGACGGGCGAGGCCTTAACCTGCACCGCTTATATCAAAAAGGTGTTGAAGCAGGGTTATGGGATGCAGCAAGTGTTAGCAGCCTGGCGACTATTGCCAACAGTATTTTTAATGCCGGTGTAAGTACTAAACAAACCCTTGATCATATTTCAGGGCGCGGCGTGGGCTTGGATGCAGTAAAACAATTTTTAATTGAAATAGGCGGCGATATAAGTGTTGAGATAATCGATGCCGATGGCGAATTTGCCAAAACGATACAGCGAGAAGGTGTTAGCTGCGCATTTAAAATCATGCTACCCATAACCTATTGTGTCGCCTAGTTCGCTGCTAAATCGGGTATCAATAATGCTCCATGCCTATATTATTAACGCGACAGTGTCTGGTGTCGGTTTAACGCTGTCGCGAAGCGCATTAAAAAACCAAAAATTCTGCATCTTTGCCCGTCTAAAAAGGCATCCTTTAGCCTGTTTGAGTATTCTGCACCGCCAGGGCAACAGCCTGCCCCCTGCCCAGGCAAAAGCACTCTACGTTCAGAGTGCTGTAAATAGTTATCCTCCCGTGTGTTATGCCGAGTAAATTGCCGTCATGAAGGGGCGTCGCCGTAAATTCACTGTGCTGCATCGCTGTTGTTGTGTGTTGTTCCAGCTTGTTGCCTGCCTGTGTGTGGCTTGGAGTGGGTGCAGCTTTGGCGCAGCGCCGCTGTTTGAAGTGAAATTAGAAGACACAGCCCCAGGGGAAATAAAAGCCATTATTCAAGATCGCGATGGTTACATGTGGTTTGGTGGCCGCAACGCCTTACTGCGTTACGATGCCTATAAATACCAAAATATCCAGCTAATTGACCAAAAAGGCGCTGAGGTAAAAAAAAGCAGCCCCTATTATGTTACTAACTTATTTGAAGACAGTGCAGGCACTCTGTGGGTGACCTCTCATAGCGGTTTGTATTATTTTGATCGGGATCGAGAAGTTTTATTAAGGCCACAAACCGCCGATGGCCATACGGATGAGTTTTTCTTAAGCGCTTTGCAGGATATTAAAGAGTTGCCCTCGGGTGATTTAATTCTGGGCGGTGATGGGGCGGGTTTGGCGATTTTTGATAAAAAAACCTTTGCCATTCGTTGGCGGCAAACCGACAGCCAAGCAGATGCCCAGTCGGCACCTATGATTTTAGAGCGTACCATTCAAAAACTCTTGATTGATTCGCGCAATAATATTTGGGTAGCTAATAATAAAGGCCTTAATTTATTTGATGCAGCGGCCAAAACATTTCAATTATTTGTCCCCAATCCTGATAATCCAAGCTCTAAGGCGGATAATGCTTTGGTGGCCTTGGCTGAGGATTCGGCTGGCCGTATTTTGGGTGGCACCATAGGCAAAGGCCTGTATGTTTTTGACGTAAATACACATGTATTTCGCCATTTTATGAACGATCCATCCAACCCCGCCAGCTTGCCTGATGATGCCATTTGGCGAATTCTAATTGATTCTGACCAGAAGATTTGGTTGAGCCAGGCGCGCTCAGGTATTAGCCTTTTTAATGCCGAAACAGAAACATTTACGCAGTTTCACTACGCCTATGGCCAGCCGGGTGCCTTAGCCTATGGTGCTACACGTGCTTTGTACGAAGATAAAAACCGCAATATTTGGGTGGGGCATTATCCTGGCAAGGTCAGTTTTCACGATAGAAGCACGCAGCCAATTGGTATCTACCGCAAAAACCCCGATGACCTCGATGGTATGTCGGATAATAATGTGCAGCGCGTTGCGGAGGATAAAGACGGCAATTTGTGGATGACCGTTGCTGATGGTGTAAATGTTTTAAATCCCCACACTGGCAAAGTAAAGCGTTACAGCGAAAAACTCGGCAATTATCCCGCCCACGGCAGTTTGTCGGTTTATGTGGATACACACAATAGAATTTGGGTGGGCACCTGGACAGAGGGATTTTTTCGCCTGAATCCTCAAACAGATCGCTTTGAAACCATGCCTTTTAACGCGGCCTTAGCGGCGAGCGGGGATAAGCGCAGCGCGGTATTAAACGATGCTACTGTGTGGGGCTTTTGTGAAACGCGCGCTAATGAATTTTGGATAGGTACACACTATGCTGGCCTCAACCGCCTTGACGGCCTAACAGGCCAATTTATTAAATACCGCAATGAAAATACACCTGCCTCTTTAGCAAATAATATAGTCTGGGGTTGTTATGAGGATACTAAAGGGCGCTTTTGGGTGGCGACCGCCTATGGTTTAAGCCAAATGGATCGGCAGGGTGAAACCTTTAAAACCTACAAACCTCAGGAGAACAACCCGCATAGTTTAAAAACAGGTTCGGTAGAGGATATATATGAAGATGCCAAGGGCCGCCTGTGGTTTACCACCAGCAGCGGCTTGCATCTCTACCGCGAGGCCAGCGACGACTTTGCACTATTCACTACTGAAAATGGTTTTGATACTAATGGTATTCGCGCTATCACGGGGGATCGCGCGGGGAATCTGTGGTTGGGCACTAATTCTGGCATTATTCAATTTAACCCAGATACACAGCTGGTGAAAAATTACAGTAGTTTTGGCGGTAAAAAAATCGGCGGTGTGAATGCTGGCGCGGCGATTACCAGTGCGCATGGCGAGGTGATTTTAGGTACAACTGACGGCTTGATTGTGATAAATGCCGAGCAGTTGGCGCAAAATAGGGTGCCACCTGCCGTGGTGTTGACGGATTTTAAAATATTCGCCCAGAGTGTTGCGATTGCTGCTAAAAATTCAGTCCTGAGCAAAGCCATTAATCAAACCGACCGCCTGGTATTGGATTATAAAAAACAAATGTTTTCCTTTGAATTTGCGGCGCTTAATTTTAGCGATGCCAGCAAAAACCGCTATGCCTATAAGCTGGAGGGGTTTGACCGCGATTGGCGGGAAATCGGCACCGCACGCGAAGCGCAATACACCAATCTAAGCCCAGGTGAATATGTATTTAAAGTGCGCGCGAGTAATAACGATGGCGTTTGGGCGCAAAATGCCAAAGAAATCACCCTTGTTCAGTTGCCGCCGCCGTGGAAAACCTGGTGGGCTTATGTTTTTTATAGTCTGCTGGCTGTTTTAATTGTTTTATATCTGGTTTATGTGCAAAAAAGGAAACAGCGTTTAGTAGAGGAGCAAAATCGCCTGCTGGAAATTAAAGTGGCGGAGCGCACGGCTGATTTGGCAGCTAAAAATACTGATATTCAATCCATGCTGAGCACCATGCGACAGGGTTTGTTGACGGTAGATGAGAGCGGGTGCGTGCAGGCTGAGTATTCAGCTTTTTTAGAAAGTATTTTTGAAACACAAGCCATTGCCGGGCGGGATGTTTTTGAGTTGTTGTTTGCGCAATCTGATTTAGAGGAAGACATCATAGGGCAGGTTAAATCCAGTGTGGCGTCCATTATTGGTGCTGATGAGATTAATTACGATTTAAATGCACACTTGTTGATTAATGAATACCGGCTGCAGCTTAACAATCAAGTCAAAATAATTTCTTTGGATTGGAACCCGATTGTTGATGGCAGCCAAACGGTAGTCAAAATTATGATCTCGGTGCGTGATGTCACCGAACTTAAAGCTCTTGAGCGCGAGGCTGGGGTAAAAAAACACGAGTTGGCTATGGTGGAGCAATTGGTGGCGACAGGCTCGGTAGCTTTTAAGCGTTATTACAGCTCAACACGGCAGTATTTAACCGATTGTATGGACGCTATTGAGTCGCCGGCTGAGCTTGAGCCTGCGCTTTTAAGCCGCTTGTTTCGCTCCATGCACACGATAAAAGGCAATAGCCGAGCCTTGGGTTTTACCCACATGGCTAATTTGGCTCACCAGGCGGAAAATTGTTTTGCACAGGCCCAGACCCAGGTACAAGTACAGGAAGCGGGATACAGACAGGCGAAGAATACTTTATTAGCGGCGGTGCAAGCTGTTGTGAAGGCTCTGGAGGAATATCATCAGGTATTTAGCCAGGTCTTGCGGTGGGATAGCGATGCGGAATTTAATCAGGAAGGCATCTGGCTTAGCCATAAACTGCTCAGTGAATTACAGGCCAAAATTGATATGGTTAAGCCTATTGCACCGAGCATTTTTAGCGCTTTGCAAGGTATTATGAATCAATTAAGCGGTGCGCCATTATCCTCTGTGCTTGCGCCTGTATTGCGCAGTGCGCCCTCTTTAGCGACGGAATTAGGCAAAACCAACCCGCACATTATTATTAATGATGGGGCAATTATTTTGCGTGCGTCTTGCCACAGCCGTCTGTGTGATGCGTTTATGCATATATTGCGCAACGCGTTAGATCACGGCATCGAAGATGAAGCAACTCGTATACAAAAACATAAACCGGCCGGGGGCACCCTTAATATTCAGGTGCGGGTAGAGGATAAATGTATGCTTATTGAGTGTAGCGATGATGGTGCGGGGTTAAATTTATCGGCTATTTACCAAAAAGCTCTGGCGCAGGGTGCAGTTGCCCCGGATGCAACTATCACGCGTTTAGCGCTGGCGAATACACTTTTTACCGCAGGGTTTAGCACTAAAGAGCAGGTCACCAGTGTGTCTGGGCGCGGCGTGGGTATGGACGCTGTGCGGCAAATAATTGTCGACTTAGGCGGTGATATTAAGTTGGTAATTCCCCAGGGCGATCAGTTATACCAAGCGTTTGATGCGACCAGCACCCTTGCGTTTACCTTGCAAATAAGGCTGCCGCAAGCGTTGTGGCTGCGCAATTATTAATACTGCTCGTGTGGTCGCTAAAGTATTTCAACAGGCTGTCAGGTAAAACAATGAAAAACACACTCGGTGAAAATCTAGAGGAGTCTTTAAATAATCCCGAATCCTGGATTCGGCAGGCTGAACAGCAGTACTTGGTCGCAGATGCAATCTCAGAGAATGTAAAAAAACGTGGTCTTAGCCAAGAAAGCTTACTGAAATCGGTAGGTTTTTTAAATGCCACAACATTGTTGCTTGCATTATGTGTGGAGAATTCCTTTAAAGGGGTAAAAGCTGCCAATAAAATGTTTAAAATCAATTCTAGGGGCTCTCTTGAAATGGAAACAAGAGGCGGTGGTGCATCGGGGCATTCCCTTATTCAACTCGCGGAAGAAATAGGATTTTCTCTATCGGAAAGTGAGGTGGCTCTTTTAGAGCGTTTGTCTGAGATAGGAATATGGGCAGGGAAATACCACGCTCCTATACATGAAAAAGCGTTCATGAAAATGTGTAACCGCAATCCGAAATTGTTGAAGCTGCCAAGTGATTTGCATATGGTGAAAAATCTATTAAATAAGTCAACAAAATTGGCGAGGGTTTTAGCGGTTCTATCGTGACGGCGGGTAACATATCTAACAAAAGTATGCAGGTGAGCTTGGCTTTAAAAAGCAGCAATTGATCAAGGTTTCTTGGTCAAAAGGGATATATTACGGCGTCTTAGTACTTTTTGTACCACAAAATACTCTGCCGTTGCGCGCCCTGTGTGTCTATGCTCAGGTGCCAATTTAAATAGTCGCAGGCCATGGTGACAATATACAGCCCTAAGCCGCCTGATGCTGAGGCCGGGTTTGGATCGGCGCCTGTGTCTAATACAGTTAAATGATCATCCTGCAAACACAGGCTAATAGCGCCTTGGGTATGGGTTAAGGCGTTGGAAATTAAATTATCCAGGGCAATTTTAACGACGTTTTTATCGCCCAGTGGTTTTAAAGTGCTGCGCACATCTGTGTTAATTCGCTCGGCCCAGGCGGGGTTGAGCGCCGCATAATTATCGATGAGCTCCTGAATTAAAAGCGTTAAATCAACAGGCTCAGGATTATCCAGTGGTTTGCGCCTGGCAATGGCTAAAAGTGTATTCACATAACCGGTCATGTCGCGGCAGGCATTTTCAATACGCGCTAGGGTTTTGGCGTCTTCGCCGCTGAGGCTGGCGCGTTTGTGTAAAACACTGGTGGCGCCAGCAATAATACTCAGCGGTGTGCGAAATTCGTGGCTGGCCATGCTCATCCAACTTTTTTCGCGCGCCATGGCGGCTTTGTTCTGTTGTAGGAACTGATTAACAGCGGCACAGATGGTGTGTAATTCAATTTCTTTAAACTGCTGCGGATCTAGCTCTGTGTTGCTCGACTGGGCTTTTTTAATTGCGCGTACTAATTGGATGACGGGTTTGGAAATATGCCGCGCAGCCAACCAGGCAGTGGCGAAGCTCAACAACAAAATAATAATAGCGGCACTGGCAACTAATACATGCAAGGTATCTTCAGCCTCTTCAATCAGGGCTAAGTCTTGTGCGTAATAGTGCACGCCTTCCGGCAGCCTGTGGATATTTACTGCGTACACTCGGCCTAGTGTTTCCACTTCGCCGCGAAAGGGCGCTTGCAGGCCGCTAAAAATGCTCGGCGCGGGATGATCTGCCGCGAATTGGTTGGGGATATAAACATCAATTAGCTGGGCGGATTGGGTGTTTTTAAGCTGATCTTTGGGTTCGTTTTGTAAAAAATATTCCAGCTCCGCCTGTGCGAAGGAATTAATAAAGGCTTCCTCCAGCGCTTCAGCCTGCCGCCAGGCCAATAATACAATGGTCGATAACATGCCGAACATGCTCATTATGACCACTAAAAAAACACGGTTGGAAATTGACCCATTCATAGGCGTTTTACAGCTTGTATCGAGAAGTTTACAGCGCTAGGCGATAACCGAGGCCGTGAACGGTTTTAATCAAACCTGGCCCTAGGTGTTTATCCAATAATTTGCGCAAAATATAAATTTGTGTGCGTATGGTGTTGTCGTCCACCTCTTCATTCTGCCATACCTGCTCGGCTAAATCTTGGAAGGAGACATAGTTGGGGTGTCGGCGCATGAATAATTCAAAAATATGTGCACCTAAGCCCGCTAATTGGCAGCTTTTACCTGCGTGTTCCACCAATAGCCTGCCGGGGAAATAGGTGATGGGGCCGCGCACTAATGTGTTGTCATCGCGCGCGCTCATACGGCGGGCAATGGCCTCCATGCGCACGGCTAATTCGCGCAGATCAAAGGGTTTGGTTAGGTAGTCGTCGCCGCCGGATTTAAACCCTAATAATTTATCATCCAGGCTATCCATGGCGGTTAAAAAAATCACCGGCGTGGTTATTTTAAGTTGCTCGCGTAGGTGTTGGCACAAGAGCGTGCCTTGCACACCAGGCAAATTGACGTCCAGCACAATAATGTCGTAATTGTGTTTACCCAGTAGTTGTAGGGCGACTAAACCGTCCTGGGCGAAGTCGCTTTTATAATCGGGCTCAGTAAAAAATTCCGCGAGGTTTTCACAGAGCATTTGGTTGTCTTCAACAAACAGGACCCTAAGGCTTGGGCTCATATCACCTGCGCTCACCGCGTATTACGCATGTATAAACGTTTAATGCCGAGCGTGTTAGCTTAAGGAATTTATTTAAATTACCTTATTAACGCTGGCCTAGTTAAATGTGGGGTAGGCGCCCGTTATTGACCCGGCGGGTTTTATGCCGGGTTAATCGCGTGCAATGAGCGAGCGCCTGCTTGAGCTAAATAATACCATCTGCGGGTGCTTTGGGGGTTTTGGGGGCAGTGGGCAGGGGGGCGGGAATAGGTTGGCTATGCAACTTGGGCCAAAAATAAAACACTAGGCTGGCCACCATCCAACACAGATACAGGCAGATAAGGTCGTGGCTAATAAAATGTGCGCCGCGTATTTGTTGGGCTATGCCAAAACATAGGCCCACGGCAATGGCTAGGGCGGCAAAGGTTGCGCGCCATTGGGGGGAATATAGGCGCGCTACATAATAAAAGCTCAGCCAGGCATAACCGCTGCTGGCGTGGCCGGCGGGAAAACAGCCTGCCTGTTGCGGTAACCAGGTGTAGGGAGTGAGTTGCCCGAGGTCGTTGAAGGCATCCCAGGGGCAGGGGAAGTGCAACAGGTGTTTGGCTAGATTCACGGCCAGCACACTGAGGGTGATTGAGGTAATGGCGTAGGCCAGGGCAGCCGAAGGGTAGCGGCGCAAGAGGCGATAGATAAATACTAAAACCAGCGCGCCGTAGGCTGCGAGGGCAAATTTATGGCCGCCGTTATGGATTACACGATTTAACAACCAATCGTCTTTGAACGGCCATTGTGTGCCGTTAAAAAATACCAGTGCGAGTTTTTCATCCAGGTTAAACCTGCGCAAAACTATAAATACCACGCCCGTGATAAGCGTGGGGACGAGGCAATGCCAGAGTAAAAATCGCCGAGTTGATGTCATAGGGGGGCAGGGGCGGAGCATCCGCTGGTAAAATCCAACTGCGGATTAAATACACTGGTTTTAATATCCAACAGTGCCAATACACTGCTAAATAAATTGTCGTGGCTCAGCAGTTGGTGGCGATTATTGTGCAGGCAATCCCAATCGAGATTTAAACGGCTTTTAAAACCGTCCGACAGCCACAGCACCATAGGGATTTGGGTTTGCTCTTTGGGCGCTAGGGCGTAGGGGAAGCCGTGTAAATAAAAGCCGTTCTCTCCGAGGGATTCGCCGTGATCGGACACGTACAGCATGGCGCTATCAATATCGCTGGCGGCTTTAAGCGTATTAATGAGTTGGCCCAATACATAATCGGTATACACAATACTGTTGTCGTAGGCGTTGGTAATTTCCGCGCTGGTGCAGCGCTGCAATTGGTTAGAGGTACACTCGGGCAAAAATTGTTTAAATTGCGCAGGGCTGCGCTCAAAATAACTGGGGCCGTGGCTGCCTTTTTGATGCAACACAATTAATTGGCCTGGTGCAGAATTGTTTAAGCGCGCGGGCAAATCTTTAAGCAGCGCCATGTCAAAACACTCGCCGTCCCGGCAGTATTCGTCGTTTTTAAGGCTGGGTATTTCTTCGCTGGGCACCCGCGCGCAGACACCTTTGCAGCCGGAATTATTGTCCACCCAGCTGACGTGAATACCCGCGCGCTGCACCACATCCAATAAATTCTCGCGGTTATCCGCGTGGCTTAGGTCAAAATTTTTGCGCGCTTCCTGCGCGAACATACAGGGCACTGAAACCGCCGTGGCCGTACCACAGGAGCTAACCTGGTCAAAGAAAATAGTATTTTCCTGAGTTAACAGCGGGCTGGTGTTGCGGCTGTAACCGGCTTGCGGAAAGTTGGCTTTGCGGGCCGTTTCGCCCACCACCAATACTAATACGGCAGGTTTTGTATTGCGCCAACTGGGGCCTAGGTGGGCATCTTCACCAATAATCGCCACCGGGCCGTCAAAGCTTTTGCTTTTATCCAGCGCAAAGCTGTAGGCCGAATACATAAAACTGGAGGGAATTATGAGGTGTTTTAATTCGCGATTATTGCGAAAGAGCGAGGCGTAATCCTTATAAAACGCCAGCGCCACTAAGGCAATTAACCCCACGGGCAATAAAAAACCCAAGCCATAACCCAGCGCTTGGTTTTTAAAGGAGAGTGATTTTACTGGCCAGATGATCAGCGCCAGCGCGGGCAGCAAGCCCAGGCCCAAAATCCATAACACCATGCGCACACTCACCAAGCCGTAGGCCTCGTGGTAATCCGTGGCGAGAATATTTTGAATCATGGTTTTGTCGTACACCACGTGATAATTCACCTGGTAATAACTCGCCGCTGCACTGCACAGCAGCACCAGCGCCAACCAGGCTTTTTGCACCCGGCCTATGGATAATAATTGACAGAAGCTAAGTGCAATGGCGAAGACCAATAACACTGCCGACCCCAAAAAAACCACTGCCATAAAGCCGGTGACGGGCTGCAATTGCTGCAGTTTTTGCCAGAGGGTCCAGTTGCATAACAGCGTAATAAAGCCTGCGCTGATTAAACTGAGTTGAAGGCGGGAAATTGCGGGAAGAGTCATGAAGCCTGCGCCAGGATAAATACCCAGAGCTTAGCTCAGCAGGCATCATGACTTTATCAACTCAATATCAAAATTTTATCAAGTGGTGGTTTTATGTGTTGGCGGCCTGGTTTTCGGTCGGTGCTTGGGCGGTTTGTTGCTGTGTGCGGATTCTTGTTTGGCAAGGTGTTGTTGACTCGGCACTAAAACCCGCCAGGTTAATACTCGGTGTGAACTCGGCTTTTTTTTGCCACATTTGCCTAGCCGCCTACCTTTTCTAAAGGTTCCCCAGGGGTAAGATAAATTCTATTTCGACTAAATTGTGCCCGGTCAAGTGCGTGCTGGATCGCTCCTGCCCGGAGGCTGTAAACCCCTGGCGCTGGTAACAGGCCAGGGCAGGGATATTACCTTTGATACACCAAAGGCTGATGCAGTTGAATTGTGTCTTGGCATTATTAATTGCATGAGTGATAAGTTTTGACGCTATGCCCATGCGCCAATAATCGGGTGCAATATTCAGCGCCCAGAGTTCTACTGTGGTTTCGCTGGTAGCAAAACGCGGTTGGCCCAGAATTAAAAATCCAATTACCTCTTTTGTATACTGCGCAACGCTGACGTTAAAGTCGCGACTTTGTTTGTTTAATTGCGCCGCAAGCATTGCAAGATTAGCGGTGAGATTTAAATTCGCTAAATAATCGTGAGGCATAAAGTCTTGATAAGCGCGTTGCCAAGCAGCAACGCGTATAGCGCTTATTGCGGCGGCATCTTCATCAATGGCTGGTCGTATATAGAGCGTCGGTGGGCTGCGCATGGAAGGCACTGCTTCCCTGTTACTATTAAACCGGCGACAAAATAGATCGTCCTGATCTATTTTGTCTTCGTCCCACTAAACCTGCGCAGATGCGTGGATCTGCTTGTTTTCGCGGGGCTCGCGACGGCTTAGGCAGAGGGTAAGGCTTTCCTGCCGCACTTATTAACCCGGCACTAAAAGCCGCCGGATTACTATCTGTTAGCGTGTTGAATACTACCTTACCATGCCCTCAGCGCCAATCTATTTGAATACTACCTAGCTGAGAGTAAAGAATACACAGCATTTCAGACACGCCGTGAATACATCCTTGTAGGCTCGTCAAAAAGGTCCCTCTTTTTGACGGTCTGAAATGCTGTGTATTCTTTACTTCCGTACCGCTAGTAAGTGTTATTGACCTGGCTCGCGGCATCCATGCCACACCTATTAACCGGCACTAAAACCTGCCGGGTTAATAGAAGATTTCGCGGCAGTAGCGAGCGTCAAAAACACATCTAATACCCATGCGCCCTAATGGCCGCGTTGCGGCAGGGCAATTATTTTTACTCCTAAAAATTCTAACCACAGGCCAATGGCGCCGCAGTCCTTTTCTACATGCTGTTTTTATGGCATTACAAAAAATGACTGTTGACTTAAGCGGCGCTCGTCAATTTTCGGTTATTTTTTTCGCGGCTGTGGCATTTTTTTATTCGGTTTTTTGGCCCTTGTTATTTTCTTGCTCAAAAACAATATAAAAAACGGCCTTTATTTTTGCCGAGGATTCGCTAGCCGATGCGGCAATTGTTGTGGTGCCAATTCACTAAAATCAGCATGGCTATACTCCACTGGATGTTAAGCGCAGGCGATAGATTCGCGGCGCTGTAATGCGGTAACAATAATGGTGGAAGCGTGTATGAAAAGAAATTCTCAATGGCAGACATTCGGCAAAACAGTAACCGGCTTAGCGATGATTCCGCTGCTGGCAACACTTATGGCAACGGTGGGGTGCGGCAAATCCAAATCCACCTCTACGCCGGTGGTGGCTGGCAGTAGCTCCAGTTCTTCAAGCAGTTCAAGCTCTTCAAGCAGTTCCAGCTCTTCGAGCAGTTCAAGCTCCTCCAGTTCTTCCAGCAGCTCAAGCTCGTCCAGTTCCTCAGGCCTCGCCCTCAAGGGCGCGGCGGTGGATGGGCCTATGGCGCATGCTTTGGTGAAGGTGTACCGAGTGGATCCCGCCCAGGCGAATTTAGAAGGCCAGTTGTTAGATGAAGGCGTTACCGATGCTGAGGCGCTGTTTAGTGGCCTGGTGATTCCCGCTGGCGAGGCGGGGCCGTTTTTGATTGTGATTACCTCCAACGATGCCACCATCGATTTAAATACCAAAGCCAAACCTGTGATTGGTGAGGTGCGCACCATAGTGACGAAAGACGGCGCCGCCAAACCGGTGTACGCCACGCCCTTAACCACTATGGCGGTGGGCCTGGCTGCCAGCGTCACCGAGGGCGGTGCCAGCCCCGAGCAGGTGCTGCAAAACCTCAATGATTCGGCCACTAAGGTGGTATCCGCTTTGGGCATGGGCATGTCCTCTGAGCTGAATATATTCGCCACGCCACCCTTGGTAACCAACGACACCAACACCGACGGCCAGTTAAAAGATGTGGCCGCCTACCGCGCCGCCGTGGCCGGGGCCGCCAGCATTATTCACAGCATCCAGCAGAACAACGCTAGCGGCGCAGATACCCGCGATGTGCTGCAGAACCTAGCCCGCGACCTGGGCGACGGCAAAATTGACGGCAAGGACAAAGACAACCAAACCCTCACCGCCTATGACGCTGACCAAGCGGCGGTGATCGTCGAGACCGATCCGGGCAGCTTGTTTATCCCCGGCACCCAGGTGTTAGTCAGCAGTATTCAAAGCCTACTGGCGCAGGAAACCCAAGACACCGGCGCGAAAGGTAATACGGCCAACCTCACCAATGGCCAAATCGTCACCGAAGTGATTGCGGCGGTGGTGAATACCGATAAAGACGGCGACGGCGTGCTCAACAGCGACGACGCCTTCCCCAATGACCCGGCCGAAAGCAAAGACACCGACAAAGACGGTGTAGGTAATAACGCCGATACCGATGACGACGGCGACGGTGTGGAAGACGCCCAAGACGCCTTCCCCTTAAACCCATTTGAAGTGCGCGACACGGATAAAGACGGCAAGGGTGACAACGAAGATACCGACGACGATGGCGACGGCGTACTCGATGCCCAAGACGCCTTCCCCCTAGACCCCACCCGCAGCAACCGCAACGACCAGGACAACGACGGCTGGCCCAACGGCCAGGACCCAGACGACAGCAATGCCAAGGTGCCCGGCGTACCCTTTGTGGATACGGATAAAGATGGTATTGCCGACCTTTATGACGAGGACGATGACAACGACGGCGTAGCGGATGTAGACGACGCATTGCCGCTGGACAAACGCGCCTCCAAAGACACCGACGGCGATGGCTTTGGCGATAACCTGGACGACGATATAGACGGCGACGGCGTGCCCAATAACACCGGCGGCAACGATGTACCGAACAGCAAAGACAACCGCGCAGGCAAGGCCGACGCCTTCCCCTTTGACCCCACCGAAAGCGCTGACCTGGATAAAGACGGCATAGGCGATAACAAAGACGCCGACAAAGACGGCGATGACTTGCTCGATGTGAACGATGAAGACTCCGCCAACCCAGACCAAGACGGCGATGGTGTGCGCGACGGCAAAGACGCCTTCCCCAAGGATAAAACGGAAACCCTCGATACCGACGGCGACGGTGTGGGCAACAACAAAGACAACTGTAAGTTTGTGCCCAACAAAAACCAAACCGACACCGATGGCGACAAAATAGGTGATGCCTGTGATGCCGATGCCGACGGCGACGGGGTAGCCAATAACGACGACCCAGCACCGCTGGATAAAGACATCAAATCCAGAGTGGATAACGATGGCGACGGCTGGTTAAAAGGCCAAGACCCAGACGATAACGACCCAAAAAACCCTGCCAATGCCTTTGTTGATACCGACAAAGACGGCCTGGCCGATGACGGTGGCCTGCAGCCCGACCCAGATGACGACAACGACGGTGTGCCGGATAAAGACGACGCCTTCCCCACCAACAAAGAAGAACAGTTCGACTTTGATAAAGACGGCAAGGGCGACCGCGAGGACCTTGACGACGACGGCGACGGTGTGCCGGATTTGGAAGATCGCTTCCCCCGCAACGGCGAGGAATCCGCAGACACGGATAAAGACGGCGTAGGCGATAAGCAGGATAACTGCCCCACTGTACCCGGCCCACAAACCGACTCTGACAAAGACGGCAAGGGCGATGTGTGCGACGAGGACGATGACAACGACGGTGTGAAGGACTTCCAAGACGCCTTCCCGCTGGACCCTAAAGAATCCAAAGACACCGATGGCGACAAGATTGGCAACAACACCGACCCGGACGATGACGGCGACGGCCTCTCCGATTTAGAAGAAGCTGAGAAGGGCTTAAACCCCAATGAGCGCGATACTGACCGCGACTCCATAAGCGATAAAACCGATAACTGCCCCCTAGTGCCCAACTCGGATCAAACCGATACAGACAAGGATGGTAAAGGCGACCTGTGCGACAGCCCACCCAAGTTAGAAGGCTTTTATCTGCTCGACACCACCGTGAAAGAGCAGAGCAAAACCATCCAGCCCGGCTCTGAACTGGCGGAAATGAAAGCGGCCGAGCTGTGCGGCAGTGAGCTTAACGACCTGCAATCCCAGGTGTATTACATCCAGCAAAAAGAGGCCGAATTGCGCCTGACCGGCCAGGATCGCAAGTTCCAAGCAAGCCAAGGCATTCCCGCCCGCATCAACAGCTTCGGCCAATTTAACTTCGACCAACGCCAAGAACACGCCCTGGATCAAGGCCTGTTTATGCGCTCGCGTTTGATATTCAACGGCAACCTGGCCAGCAGCGGCGCGGTTAACGGCTCGGCTACTGAAGAAGTGAGCCTGGTGCGCAACAGCGATGGCGGCAGTGAAACACTGTTGACCTGTAAGACCAGCTTTGCGGTGTTGTTAAGCCCCATGGGGGCGGCAGATACTGCTGCTACCCTGGATTCCAAAGGCGTTGATGGCGGCTTCCACAGCACCGAAGGCGAGCGCCGCTGGAACCCGCAAACCCAAAGCGACGAGCTGAATTTTGGTTATTTCGTAGTGAATAACACTGGCGACTTCGGCCGCTTTTGGGATGCCAAAGCGCAAAACTGGGTTAGCCCCGACGGTAAAGAGGACAGCAATGCGTACCGCCTGACCGTCACAGGTTGGGTGCAGGCTGAAGGCGAAGGCTTGGTGAATGTCAGCGATAGCGGCGTAACCTTCGAGAAACGAGATGGCCAGGGTAACCCTTTAGAAAAATGGCAAGTGCAGAGCTTTAGCGCCCCCGCAGCGAGCCACGCCATGGATGAGCTGGTGGACAAACTCTGGGTAGAAGCGGGCCTAAAAAATCCCTCGGCACACTTTAGCCAAGGCGCGGTGCTCGCTATAGAAGCCGTCAGCCTGATGCCCAGCTACAGCGTCGATTGCGGCCAGTTGCCACTCGGTACGCTCAACTGTGATAACGGTTTGGCCCTGCAATGGAGTGAGAACACGCCTACTTTCGCCCAGGCCTTCGCCGATATGATTCAGCCTACCGGCAGCGTCATGAAAGACTTTGGCCAGGGCATCTGGATGGCCCACAGTCCGAACGGTGAAGTCTATGCCTACCTGCTCGGCGACGAAGATGCCGCCCTGGGCGATAGCGGCAAGGTCGCTTTTTATCTGCAGCGTATGAACGGCAGCGCCCCCGTATTTGAACCGCTGAAAAACGCGGCGGGTGTAGCAGTGGAGAGTGAATGGACTATTCAGGCGCCCTATGAAGCCAACGGTATTGAACTGCTGATGGTCACTATGCCGGAGTATCTGCACAACACCTTCGGCGCGGACGATAACGACGGCCTCTTCCTCGCGGTCATCAAGGATACCTCGGACGATAAACCCTACCTGCGCATTGGCCACTACCAGGCGGCAGGGCGCGTGCATCGCGAGTCGGGCCTGAACCAGGTGGCGCTGAAAGAAGTGTTGGATAACTTCGCCTTCAGCTTACCGCCCGATAGCGACGGCGACGGTGTGGCCGACGAGCGCGATGCTTTCCCCAACAACCCCAAAGAGCAGTTCGACTCTGACAAAGACGGTGTCGGTGATCACGCCGACGCCTTCCCCTTCAACCCAGCAGAGCAAAAAGACACCGACGGCGACAAAATCGGCGATAACGCCGATATGGATGACGACAACGACGGCATTCCCGACGCCACCGATACCAACCCCACCATTCCCGATGGCAATAACACCGGCCCAGGCCCCGTGCCCGTGGGTGATGTGTACAAAGGCGGCGAGGCCTATGGCAGCGCCTGTGCCTCCTGCCACGGCAACCAGGGCCAGGGCACCATGGTGGCGCCAGCGCTCTTGCCTGTGAAGAACAAGTACCTAGTGAAAGACGCCAGTGGCGAGCGCGAGCTGGTGTTGGAGGCCTACATAGGCCCGCATATAAACAAACCCGAACAGGCGCCGGTGTGTGATCAAACCTGCGCCCTCAACATTACCGCCTACCTGCGCAGCCTGCAGGGTAATGGCACAGTGGATGGCGATTATGATGGCGATGGAATACCCAACAGCGTCGATGATGATGACGATAACGACCTCATCCCCGACGCTGAGGACAGCGAGCCCTATTCACCCCGGCCGCCGCAGGATAACAGCGGCCCCCAACCTGACCGCGATGGCGACGGCCTAGCCGATTGGCGGGATAACTGTGTGGTGGTAGCCAACGCAGATCAAGCCGACAGCAACCACAACGGCTTAGGTGATGCCTGTGAACTGCCGGGCGTACAGGTCGGCGGGCAGTACCTCGTCACCGAAACCCCCGAAGCCGACAGCCAAATCCCCGATGAAGCCGGTAAAGCCTGTGTGGCGGATACCCAGGTGCATATGTTCTGGGTAGACACCCAACAAATGGGCAGCCAGGTGTATATGCACCGCCGCGACCCTAAAGAGGGCGGCCCCGGCGACGACGGTATCTGGCTGATCCTGCAAGCGGATGCCAGCTTTAAACTGGCCAGCCAAGAAAGCTTTAGCCTCAGCGAGGGCGCCTTCGATCTCAACCAGGGCAGCTTTAGCTTTAACGTCGAAGAACATGACCCCATCACCCAAGCCAGCGGCACGCTCGATTGCCTGCGCAAGGTGCAAGTGGAAGGTGTATTGCCCACACCTGCCGTAGAAGAGCCGATTTTAGCGGCGGGCGTGCACTGGTTAGATGGCGACATGCGCCCCAACAGCCAAGGCCAAATGGAGCTGAGCTACAACTGGGGCACCGTCGCGAGCGGCGCTCTGGAAACCCTTAAAAACTGGGACGCCAACGCTAAAACCTTTGTGACCAGTAGCAGTGTTGAGCCGCGTTTCTTCCTCACCCCAACGGGTGTGGTAGCTGTGGATGACCGCGTCACCATCAGCGGCTTCGGCCCAGAGGGTGAGGGGGCTCAGGTGGCGCTCACGCAAAACAGTATGGCGGTGGAGTACGGCCTGCGCAGCTTGCAGCTGGCCGAGTACGACCTCAGCGGCGCACCTATGGAAAGCCTGCTCAACCCCTTAGTGGCTATGGGCGTAGGGCAGGGCCGCTACTTCCCCGAGGGTGCTAAGGCCTACGCGGCAGAGCTTAAACGCACAACCGACAGCATCGAATTTGACTGCGAGCACGGCCAGGCGGCTTCTAACCTCAACTGCCAAAACCTCGTCCCGATCGGCTGGCAAGAGGCAGCCCTGCTGGTGGAAGGCGGCACCGATGCCAGCACTCCTGCCAAAACCCCCATCCCCGCCAGCTCACTGGATGAGGTGATCGCCACCTATGCCGAGGTAGAGGCGGGCTCAGGCGTGGGCATCTGGATCGGCAGCAACAGCGACTATCGCGGCCAATACACTATTTCCGCACAGCTGGCCTCCCTTAACGGCAATGCCTCCGACCCAACCATCCTGGGGGTATACCGCCTGACCGATGGCGCCGGTATGGTGAAAGTGGTGGGCAAATTCCCCGTCACCAAAACCCTCGTGGGTGAAACCACTGTGCTGGAGCTAAACCTGCCCGCCGCCCTTACCGCTTTGTTGCCTATGGATGACGACGAAGGCATGGCAACACCCGTGTTGTTTGTGGAGGCTACTTTGGATGAGCAACCTCTGGTGCGCCACGGCCGCAAAATCAGCGCTGCACACCCCGAGCGCACAACCCTGTTCAACGCGGCCGCAATTGAAGCCATCACCACAGGCTTTGCGCCCAAGCTGCCCGACCTCAACCCCGATGATCCCAACAGCGGCCCCGACAGCGATCAGGATGGCGTACCCGACAGCAAAGACGCCTTCCCCAATGACCCCAAGGAAACCGCCGACAACGACCACGACGGCCTGGGCAACAACTCAGACCCAACCCCCAATGGTGATGGCGGCAACAACGGCGGCACTGACTGGGATAAAGACGGCAGCAATGACAATCAAGACAACTGCCCCCTAGTTGCCAACGCCGATCAACTCGACAGCAACACCAATGGCTTAGGTGATGCCTGCGACCAAACCGTGCCCCTGGTTAACGGCATCTACCTGGCTGAGCGCTTCCCCACCGACAACAGCCAAATGCTCGACGCCCAAGGCCAAACCTGTGTGGATGACACGCGCCACGCCAGCTTCTTCCTGCATGTTGAACAACACGGCAACCAACTCTGGCTCGGCCCTCGCGACGGTATGGATGGCGCGCAACCGAATATGCTGATAGGGGTGATTGCCGCCGATGGCAGCCTCACCCTCCAAAGCCCACAGCCCAACGTATCGGTGAGCACCCCGGCCTTTGATGACCAGGGCAACCTCAGTTTTATATTGAAAATAGGCGGCCAGCTGTGCACCGAGGAAGTATTGGTCACCGCGCAAAAACCCGCCTCAGTCAACGAAGGCGCTGCCCTGAGCAACGACAGCCTGGCCTGGTTTGACGTGCAAAACCAGGGCTACCGCACCGACTACACCTACGGCGTACTGGCCCCCAACGCCATAGAGACCATCGCCCACTACGACCCCAGCAGCAAAACCTGGCAGGACACCTCCGCCGCGCACCGCAACAGCATTGCCCTGCTTACCCCAGAGGGCCTGGTGATGGCCGATGATCTCTACAGCCTCAACAGCTTCGGCCAGGACGGTGAGGGCGCTGTACTGGCCTACAGCCACACAGGCCAGGCGCTAGCGCTAGCCGGTTTTAACCTGCAATTACACGAGTTTGACCTGTCCGGCCAACCCCTGTCCGGCCTGCTAGAACCCGCCATCGGCAAAGCCGTCTCCCCAGATGCCCAGTTCCCGCAGGGCGCTAAAGCCTGGGTAGCCGAGCTGAGCCATCTGCCCAGCCTAGAGTTCTACTGCGACCAAGAGCACAACCCCTGGTTTGCCAGCCACCTCAACTGCGACAACTTAGTGGCCAAAGCCTGGGTAGCTGCCGGAGAAGGCCAACCCTTAGAACCCGTCGCCGCCAGCAGCCTGGATGACCTCGTCAGCAGCGAGGCCGACTTCACCGCTGGCAACGCCGTACCCGTCTGGATCGCCAACCGCACCAGCGCCAGTGGCAGCAGTGCCAGCCTGCAGGGTTACTTCATCTCCAGCGACGGCAGCCTGAACGGCCTCATCAGCTTCCGCCCCGTGCTCAAACCCAACGCCAACGAACCTGCCCAGGTGATGACTGACTTGACGGTAGAGCAATCAGTGGTCGCAGGCCACACACTGCTCAAGGTCAACCTACCCAGGGCACTGCTCGACAACACCGACTGGCCCCACGAAGCCAGCGGCCTGTTTGTCCTGCAGGAAGACCAGCTGGATAACACCCCCTTAGTGCGTCACGGCGTCATCATTGAAGCGGGCGCCATGCAACACAATCTGGTGTACAACAGCCAAGCCCGCACGGCGATTATCAGCAGCTTCAACCCAGCCGCCCCCGCCGCCAACGACCCCAACATGCCCGCCAGCATGGACCTACCGGCAGGCCCTTAAATCCGCCACGCCCGCAAGGCCTAGGATGGTCCCGTAAGCAGGAAAGCCCTTCAAGACAGCCCCGCAAGGGGCTTTTTTTATGTTTATACCCGAGCAAACCTCTAGCCCCCCTTCGCAAGTACCCCCCACAACCCAATGTTATTAAGTTAAGGATTTTGACCTGTTTAAAGCGCCTATTCTTACCCTCACCCCAACCCGCTTGGTAACCGCTCCTGGCGTGACTCACCTCGATTTCATTCCCAATGAAATTCTACCTCCCCCATCCTTGGGGTCGTCCTGCATCCATGCAGTCGTCCCAGCGGGAGAGGGAGCTAAAAGCAAGCTAAAAGCGAGCTAAAAGCAAACTCTCCAGGGCCGGCACACACCATCCCCTCTCCCTCCGGGAGAGGGCTAGGGTGAGGGTTAGGGCTAGGAGGGAGAGGGCTAGGGTGAGGGTGCTCAACGTCATGACATGCCCCCACCCCCCCCACTTCGCAAGTACCCCCCCTACCTCTGCACTCCTTCAAGGGTCTTCAAACACTCGGCGTCCTAGCAAAAAGATACGGCTAGGCTCTTCAACACCTCGGCAACCTACAAAAAAGATGCGCTAAGGGCGTTCAATGGCTTGGTCGCGAGTGAAAAAGATGCCCGCGCGCAGTTCAAACACTCGGCATCGCACAAAAAAGATGCCGCTAGGCTGTGTATAGCTGCGGTCTCCTGTGTGAATAATACGGCGAGGGCCTGCCGCACCTCGTCCACGCCCTTTTGGCACCGCTTGCCGGATGTGTTAAATGCGCTAAACAGGTTAAACAGGACGAACAGCACATCCCTCACTTTCTGGTTGGTGACGGCATGTAGAGTTATTGTGTTTTATGCTTGATAGGCTTAGGTTTGCGTGCCCGGTCTGTTGTGTCTTCGGCAGTGGGGTGGCCGAGGGCGAATTAAAAGAGGCTATAAAACCGGTCTGTTGTGTTCTCGGCAGTGGGGAGCTTATTGGTAAGCACCTGTATAGCTGGTATTAAATGGAAGGCCCCTTTGCTTGTATTAGACGGATCGAATCCGTCATAACACAACTTGAGCGGTTGCTCGTTATCAGGCGCACTTGCTTTAAGCGGCTGATTTTTAATGATTAGGGTTTAACTCGAGTGGCGACGGCGGCTGTGTTAGACGGAAACAAAAAATCGTGTTAGACGGATTCAATCCGCCTAATACAACTGTTAGCTTAAATATGAGATTACCTAATGACTGATTATATTTACAATTCACGTGGAAATGCCGTGGGCTATATCCGTGGAAAATATATTCACGCTATGAGCGGTCAGGCAGTTGGCCAGCTCAACGGCACTCACGTACACAAAATATCTGGCCAGTATGTTGGCGAGCTTCATGAGCAAATGGTGCTAAATAAACATATGGGCAACTTCGGAAATATAGGCAACCCCGGAAACCCCGGCAATGCTGGAAATCCGGGCAACCCCGGCAACCGTGGATCACGTAACTACGGCTTTCCCGATGTTTCAGCAGAGCTTTTCAGTAACTAAAGCTAACAAGGCCATTAAATGCGCTCCCATTGGTCGCCCGACGCTCCTAACGTCGTGCGGTTTATGGCAGCGTTATGAATTAAAGTAAATTATGGAATCACAAGTAGAGTTAGCAGAAAAAATGGTCAGGTTTATGAAACATCTCCCTTCGGGAGCTGATCATACTCTTGTCGTCTTAAAGGGGCATTTGCTTATAGAAGAGTTGTTAACAGAGCTTCTTAAAGAAAAACTAAACCGTAATAATCCTTTAAGAATAAAGATTGACTCAAATGCTATGTTTGCTCAAAAACTTAATCTTTGCTGGGCTATTGTTCAGGGAGATATAAAATTCGAAATATGGACTTTTCTTAAAGAGCTAAATTCAATAAGAAACAAAATGGCCCATTCCGTAGAGCCTCAAGGTATTAGTGAAAAAATTGAAGCTTTTACGAAAATGGTATCTAGCCATGAGCATTACTTAATGCCTAAGTCTAGAGATTGTGATTTGGAATTTAGCATCGCATGGTTGCATATCATTCTAAGCCAATATTTACATCATGTTAAAAATTCATAACAAGTCGCTCAAGCACCGCACGCTTCGTATGCTGGACAGTTTTAAGTAGCAGTTTTGTGGTTTTGCTGCGCAAAAGTGTTCCACAAAGCCACAGCTTAAAAACTGCCGCTTAGCTCGGCGTTAGGCGTGCACTCACCTTAATTAACCTACTGAGACTTTAGGATAGATATGTCAAAAGAATTAGCACACCCAGGCAAGCGTTTTCAAGGCCAGTTTATTGATGGAATTGCGGCTTACTTTTTTGGCTATGTCTCGTTTTTTGTTTTGAGGCAAGTCCTTAGCGCCGACACCGCCGGATACATAGGTGTCGCAGTTGGAGTGGCGTATTTTCTACTCTCAGATTCACTACCAAACGGCCAGAGCATCGGTAAAAAACTGCTAAAAATGAGAGTGGTTAATGGAAAAACGGGTGAGGCATGTTCGGTTGTTCAATCGTTCTTGAGGAATATCACATTTCCTTTAGGTGTCTTCGATTGGGTCTTTATTTTTTTCGGATCTCACCGTCGGCTTGGCGATTTCCTTGCTTCAACAATCGTCATAAAAATATGAACATAAAATCACCTAACCCGGCGCTCAACCCTCGCTCCCTTTGGTCGCTGGGCGCTGCGCAATAAAAGCGCGCAGCGCCGGTTAGCTCTATGTTAGGTTCAATCGAGTTAGTAAGGTTTTTGTGTATTCCGCGCGACACACTATGTTTAACTCCCTAAAATATTCCTGCGCGGGTGTGGTGTTGCGTGTGGTTTTTTAGGGCGCAATTTATCGGGGGAATATCATCCTTTTTCGTCTGAACCTAGACGCTGAGAACTCTGGCTGCACTATCAGGTAATTCCCTTTGTATTGAATTCACATGAGGATTTAATTATGAAATGCATTAACAAAATATTGATGGGCGTGTTTCTTTTATCGGGAACGACTCTAGTGTACGCCGCTCCCACGCAGTTATTTTCAAACGATACTATTATCGAATACGATCTTGATAATTTTTCGCTGAATGTCAATGGCATCAGTCACGATGCTTCGGCGTTTTCGATTACTCCGGTTACTAATGGCGTGCGCCTGGGATTTAGCGGCTATCTGAATCTTTACGCCTCATCCTATTTCTCCTATTCCCCGGAAGAAAAAATGGCGGATTATTCTGCGCTCTTCTCCCTCGCGCCAACGGCCGGTAACATCATTACTGATTTTAATATCACCTATTCAGGCGGCTACTTCATTGAAACACCTGGCTCTGTTGGCGCAAGCGGTGTGGGAATGTCATTTAGCGAGTCTAGTGGCGGCGGAGCTTTTTCGATCACCAGCAACTTCACCGGCATGGCGGTGCCAACGCTGAATGGCCAATTATCTGCAACTGGCTCAATCGGCGTTATTGAGGTATTCGATGGTTATCAGGAGGTATTCGTTGGCAATCAACAAGTGCTCGATTATTGCGAGCTGGAAAATCCCGCTATCTGCTATTACCGCGATGAACCCGTCTATGACCAAGTGGCAATTTATCGACAAGAAATGGATCTTGGCGAAGCGTCTATTTATCTTGAATCCATCACTATAGCGGCGAATGTGACGGCAGTTCCCGAACCTCCTGTTGGGATTTTAATGACCTTCGGCTTGCTAGTATTGGGCATGCAATTCCGGCGTAAAAAATCTACTGATACATAAAAAGGCAAGGTTATTTTCGAATTTCCGGCCTATTGAAAATTCGTTTGAACCGCGTAAGCCAGATCAATTTTAATTCGAATAAAACGGTAGGGATCAATACGCTAACACGCGCCTTTTAGAGCCACGTTAGGTTTTTAAATGAAGAACGAGTCCGATTACCCTTACGAAATTCATACCGGCCGCGAGTTGGAAATGATGCTTCGCGGCGACAAACCACTTGCACACTTCTACTATCAGCATCCGGACGAGCCATGCGAAGAGATCATTCCCGAAGAAGCATTTGCGCCACACGTCAGTGCGGGGACTTTTGAAAAATTTGAATTCGTCGAGCTTCTAACTCGGCCGCCGCTAGCAAGTCACTCGCACGTCAAGGGAATAAGGCATGTCTTCTATGCGCTCGTTGGGGAAGCTTGGCGAATTGAAGCCTACATCAACATGCTGCTCGAACTTGCACCGAGCGGCTGGAGCATAAAACTCGAACGCCTCCAAGGGCGCTTGTTGGGGTACGAGGATTGGCAGACGGATGTTCATCTTGATAGGTGGCGCAGCAAAGATGATGCCCATCGCTTCTCTTGGCTCTTTCTCCCAGAAGATACGCCTGATAACGATACCTAACCCCTCGTTCACCGGGGCCGTTACCCACATGCGGACGCCTTATGTCAAGCGTTAGCTAGAGAGTAATTGAGAATGAGCAATTCGGAAAAAGTTAAAGAAAAAGTATCTGGGGGTGTCCCAGTCGCGGCTATTTTATTTATTTTGTTTGGTATTTACTTATTGATTGGTTCATGTGTTTCATTTGTAACCGAAAAATGGCCCGTTTTTATCCCTGCTCAATTTGATTTGGTGGCTTTGTTTTTAAAAATAATCAGCGAGCGTACTGCAGCTTATGTTGGTGGCTTGCTTCTTTTGTTGGTTGGTATTCTTTGCTGCTGGATTGGTGTTGTTGCTTTGTTTCGTAAATATTGTTCATGACTTTTCCAAAATTTTCTATTGGCTTTTTTCTATTCTTTTTCTGTGTTGTATATATCGGCGACTCAATATTAATGCGTGACGTGAATGGAGCCTTGAGTGGGTTCACAAAGCAATGAGCTTGGCGCCTTTTTGAGTGCGTTATGCAAAAATATTTATGAAAAAGTTAAGTGTTTTGGATTTGTGAACGATTTAATTTCAAAACAAATATACAGCCGCCAAGCCAATACTGCCGGAGGTCTTTTCTTCTACTAATGGGCTATCTAAAAACACCGCGCCATTTAAAACATCGGCGCGAATAAAAGCGCCCAACCAATAGTGGCCGAAATTGCGTTTGATGGAAATTTTGCCCATAAAGCCGCTGTAACCAGCTTGGGCTTGGTATTCGGGGCGGGTTGTTGTGGCGTAGGTGGGAGCGACGCTGTAGTAATAATCGTGATAATCCTGGCTGGCCCACATGGGGCCGAGGTTTAGGCTGGTGACCCAGTGGTCGAACAGTTTTTTGCGCCAGGTGATTTTCGGGCTGAAGGTGAAGCCCTGGTGGCCAAAGCCTTCTGAGCCGAAGGTGTAGACGGAGCGCAGAGGTAAGCGCAGCGACCAGCCGTCGTTCATGGTGCTGCCCGCAAACGCCCAATTCACAGAAGGGCCAATTTCAAAGGCGGAGTTTAATTGCGGCATGCCCTCGCGTAGGGGGTTGTCTTCGCTGTCGCCGTTTAACGCTGCATCCGCTGAAATATTAAACTCCAGTTGATCGCTCCAACGGTATTCACCACGGGCGCCGTCGCGATCAATTTTTATATATTCGCCGGTATACATCACAAAGGGGATGGGCAGGAATTGGGTTTGGTAATAGGAGGAGCCACGGTAGTCTGCTAGGGTTTGGCTGCCAAGCCCGAGGCCAAATTGCCAGCGGGGTTTTGGTGTCTGTTGGGGTTCTTCGGCCTGTGCCGCAGCCTGAGCACAAAATGCGAGCAGAAATAATGTCGGTTTTAGCATGGCAGTAGTGGGCTTAGGTGGTAGTTAGTTGGCGGGTGTGCAGGCGTGTTTTGCTGAGCCGTTGCCACAGCTTCTACGCATGGCCAGGCGCTGCGGTTGTTTGAGATTTTGGTACTACTTGCAAAAAAAAACCCGCCGCAGCGGGTTTTCACAGCGCGCAGAGGATTATTCCTGCGCAGCATCTTCTTCCTGGGCCACAGGAGCGGTAGGCTCAGGGGCGGGCAGGGTCTCTTTGATGGAGAGTTTAATGCGGCCACGGTTATCCACGTCCAAACATTTCACTTTCACCACCTGACCTTCTTTCAGGTAATCAGATACAGCATTCACACGCTCGTGGGCGATTTGTGAGATGTGCACCAATCCATCCTTACCGGGCAAGAAGTTAACAAACGCACCGAAGTCCACAATACGCACAACAGTGCCTTCGTAGATAGCGCCGATTTCCGCTTCCGCAGTGATGGCCAAAATACGGTCGGTGGCCGCTTGTAAGCCATCGCCGTTGCTGGCGTAGATCTTCACAGTGCCGTTGTCGTCGATATCGATGGAGGCGCCGGTCTCTTCGGTGATGGAGCGAATGGTAGCGCCGCCTTTACCGATGATGTCGCGGATCTTGTCGGGGTCTACTTTCATGGTGTGGTATTGCGGCGCGTTGGAGGACAGAGTCGCTCGCGGCTTGGCAATCACAGTGTTCATTTCAGCAAGGATATGCAGACGCGCTTGCAGGGCTTGCTGCAGCGCTATCTCCATGATCTCTTCGGTGATGCCTTGGATTTTGATGTCCATTTGCAGTGCGGTAACACCGTTGGCTGTACCGGCCACTTTAAAGTCCATATCACCCAAGTGATCTTCATCGCCGAGGATGTCGGTCAATACAGCGAATTTATCACCTTCTTTCACCAAGCCCATGGCGATACCGGCCACAGGGGCTTTCATAGGTACACCGGCGTCCATCAGCGCAAGGCTGGTGCCGCACACGGAGGCCATGGAGCTGGAACCGTTGGATTCGGTAATTTCGCTGACTACGCGAATGCTGTAGGGGAAATCAGCATCGCTTGGCAGCATTGGCGCTACGCCTCGACGGGCCAAACGGCCGTGGCCGATTTCACGGCGGCCAGTGGCACCCATGCGGCCGCACTCACCAACGGAGAAGGGCGGGAAGTTGTAGTGCAGCATAAAGCCTTCTTTGCGCTCGCCTTCTAGGCCTTCTACCAACTGTGCATCGCGTGGCGATCCCAGGGTGGCGGCTACTAAGGCTTGGGTCTCACCACGGGTAAACAGGGCAGAGCCGTGCACGCGAGGCAATACACCAATTTCGATGTTCAAGCCGCGCACGGTTTTGTTGTCGCGGCCATCAATGCGCGGTTCACCGGCCACGATGCGGCCGCGTACCAGGTTGTATTCAAAGGTTTCAAAGGCTTCTTTGACTTGCTCAGCCGTGAAGGCAGAGCCTTCGGCGGTCAGTTGTGCCACAGCTTCGCTGCGCAGTTTAGACAGTGCATCGTAGCGGGCGGCCTTGTCGATAATGCGATAGGCTTCGCCGATTTGTGCGCCGACTGCAGCGCTCAGAGCGGCTTTTAGTTCGGCGTTCTCAGCCGCTGGTTGCCAGTCCCATGCGGGTTTGGCGGCGTCGCGGGCCAGTTCGTTCACTGCTTGAATAACCGCTTGCATCTCTTGGTGGGCGAACAATACAGCGCCCAACATTATGTCTTCGGGCAGTTCGTTGGCTTCTGATTCCACCATCAATACAGCGTTTTGGGTGCCAGCTACCACCATGTCCAATTCGGAGCTGAGCAATTGGCTGTGAGTGGGGTTGAGTACATAGCCGTCTTTTACGGTGTAACCGACGCGGGCGGCGCCTATAGGGCCGCTAAACGGAATACCGGAGATGGCTAAGGCGGCAGAGGTGCCGATCATGGCGGCTATATCGGGATCCTGGTCTTTTTCTACGGACAGAACGGTACAGACAACCTGCACTTCGTTTAAAAAGCCTTCAGGGAAAAGCGGGCGGATAGGGCGGTCGATCAGGCGCGAGGTGAGGGTTTCTTTTTCGCTAGGGCGGCCTTCACGCTTAAAAAATCCGCCGGGTATACGGCCTGCAGCGTAAGTTTTTTCTTGGTAGTGCACGGACAGAGGGAAAAAGCCTTGGCCAGGGCTAGCGTGTTTGGCGCCGACCACAGTACACAAAACGCGGGTTGCGGCGATGCTGACAACCACGGCACCAGTGGCTTGGCGGGCGATGCGCCCAGTTTCTAGGGTTACGGTTTCTTTACCGTATTGAAATTGTTTTATTACAGGATTCACTTTTTTATCCTTCGATTCGATAAATACATCGGACTAAAAATAAAAGTGCCCGCTTAAGGCGGGCACTTTGGCTTAGCGGCGTAAACCCAGTTTTTGGATCAGCGATGAGTATCGTGTGCTGTCTTTGGACTTTAAGTAGTCCAGTAGATTACGGCGCTGGTTAACCATACGGATCAAACCACGGCGTGAGTGGTGATCTTGTTTATGGCCTTCGAAGTGGGATTGCAGTTTGTTGATATTGGCAGTTAACAGAGCCACTTGTACTTCCGGAGAACCGGTATCGTTAGCGGAAGTTTGGTGTTCTTTTAAGATTGCTGCTTTTTCAGAGGCAGAAAGTGCCATGGGTATTTCCTCATTTACGATTTAGATGAATATGCACCCCAGCACCCTAATAACTAAGCAAAAAGTAGTGTGGGGAAGTTCGGCCTAACCGCGCATATTGACAGTTAGGTCGCAGTGTTTAGGTGGCTTTAGATAGAACTTAAAACCAACCCTAAACTGATTGGACGAGGCGCTTGGGGTTGATTAACCCGTCGCCGCCAATTTCGCCAAGGCCTAAGAACCTTCCGTCCGAGCGAAAGACGCGCACTCTATCACCTTGCTGCCCCAAGCGGTAGACCCGCAGATCCATCACTCCCTGGCCCTTCATAAAGTAATAGGCGCTGTTGTCCTCTAGCGTGAGTTTTGGCAGGGCTTCAATAGCGGCATCCACCGCCAGCAGGTGATGATCCAAAACCTCTGGCCCCTGTTGCCCCCGCTCCGCAGCCAGTGCATCCAGCTGTATAGCCTGCTCAATACTGAATGGCCCGGCTTGAGTGCGGTGTAGCTGCACCACATGGCCGCCCACGCCGAGAGCATCGCCCAGATCAGACGCGATGGAGCGAATGTAGGTGCCTTTGCTGCAGTGAATGTCCAACATTACTTCAGCTGCTGGCCCTTGGTTAAAGGCCAATAAATCAAGGCTATATATGGTCACTGGGCGGGCGGGCCGCTCGATTTCTACGCCTTCACGGGCCAATTTATACAGCGGGCGGCCCTGATGTTTGAGGGCGGACACCATGGGCGGCACCTGCAGAATCGGGCCGCGAAAAGCGTCCAGAGCAGTGTTTACCTGATCTAGGCTGATAGCGCTGGCATCTACACGGCTAATTTCCACGCCCTCACAGTCACAGGTATCGGTGCGTACACCCAGCTGAATGCGGGTTTGGTAACGTTTGTCGGCATCCAGAAGGTGCGAGGAATACTTGGTGGCCTCGCCAAAACACAGGGGCAACACGCCGGTGGCTAAGGGGTCCAGGCTGCCGGTATGGCCTGCTTTGTTGGCGAAGAACAGGTGTTTAGCCTGTTGCAGCGCGCGGTTAGAGGTTATGCCGTGGGGCTTATTAAGAATAAGTAGGCCGCTTACCACGCGGCCGTAATGTTTACTGCGGCCCAAGGTTTATTCCTCGTCGGAGCCGGTGTCGTGCTGGTGGGCTTTGTCGGCGGCCACCGCTTTATCAATCAGCTGGCTGAGGGCTTGGCCTTTTATGGAGGCTTCGTCGTAATAGAAAAACAGACGCGGGCTGATGCGCAGGGCTACATCTTTGCAGACTATGCCCCGCAGGAAGCTCGCGGCCTTGTTAAGTATTTCAACCGCTTGACGGCAGCGGGCGGCATCCTGCTCGCCGACTAAAGTGAAATACACCTTGGCCATGGTGAGGTCTTTCGCCACCACCACGGCGTTGATGTTCACCATGCCTAAGCGCGGGTCGCGCACTTCATTGGGAATTGACTGGGCGAGGCTGCGTTGCACCGCGTCCGCAACGCGGTCAGCCCGTTTAAACTCTCGTGCCATAACAAAAGGCGGGCGCGCTTAGAGCGAGCGCGCCACCTCCTTCACTTCGTACACTTCGATTTGATCGCCCACTTTTACTTCGTAGTTCTTCACACCGATACCACATTCCATACCGTGGCGCACTTCGGCTACGTCGTCTTTAAAGCGGCGCAGGGATTCCAATTCACCCTCGAAGATCACTACGTTATCGCGCAGTACGCGAATACGTTTGTTGCGGTAGACCGTACCTTCCAACACCATACAACCGGCCACCTGGCCGAATTTGGGTGAGCGGAAGGTGTCGCGCACCTGGGCAATGCCCAGAATGGTTTCCACGCGTTCGGGGTCGAGCATGCCGGAAAGGGCGGCTTTCACCTCGTCGATCAGCTGGTAAATAATGCTGTAGTAACGGATATCCACGCCTTCGCGCTCGGCCAGCTTGCGCGCGCTGCCATCGGCGCGCACGTTAAAGCCCACCACAATAGCGCGGGTGGTCATGGCTAGGTTGACGTCGTTTTCGGTGATACCACCGACGCCGTCGCCAACGATGCGCACTTCCACTTCATTGTTGCCCAACTCCAATAGTGCCGCGTTGATGGCCTCTAAGGAGCCGCGCACATCGGTTTTAACTACTACTGAGAGAGTTTTCTTCTCACCGGCAGCAATGTTGGCAAACATGTTTTCCAGTTTGGCCACCTGGGTGCGCGCCATGCGCTCTTCGCGCTCTTTAACGGCGCGGAACTCAGATACTTCACGGGCTTTGCGCTCATCAGACACCACGGCGAAATCATCACCGGCATTGGGAGCCACGTCTAAACCGAGAATTTCCACGGGTACAGACGGGCCAGCTGTTTTGATCTGGGCGCCATGTTCATCGACCATTGCCCGCACGCGGCCAAAGCTTTGGCCGGCCAGCACCATATCGCCGGTTTTCAGCTCACCGTTCTGCACCAACAGGGTGGCAACCACACCGCGACCTTTGTCCATGCGCGACTCAATTACTACGCCTCGGCCGGGTACGTTCACCTGGGCGTGCAGCTCCAACAATTCAGCCTGGATGGCCACAGCTTCTAACAACTGGTCTATACCGTCGCCTGTTAAAGCAGAGACCTGGATAAACTGAGTGTCGCCACCCCAGTCATCGGGGATCACATCTTTAACCACCAACTCGTTTTTCACCCGGTCTGGGTCAGCGCTGGGTTTATCGCATTTGTTGATGGCGACCACCATGGGGACACCGGCCGCTTTGGCGTGTTTGATGGCCTCTTCGGTTTGTGGCATCACACCGTCGTCGGCGGCCACTACCAGGATAACTACGTCCGTACAGCGGGCACCACGGGCACGCATAGCGGTAAACGCCGCGTGGCCAGGGGTATCTAAAAAGGTCAGCTCACCGTGGCTGGTGGGCACTCGGTAGGCACCAATATGCTGAGTAATACCGCCGGCTTCTCCTGCGGCCACCTTCGCTTTGCGGATGTAGTCGAGCAGGGAGGTTTTACCGTGGTCTACGTGGCCCATAACCGTAATGATGGGCGCGCGGTTCACGTATTCGCCGTCTTGCTCGTCGATGGTACGCTGGAAGTTGTGTTCCACGGCATCGTGGCTCACTAGTACAGCTTGGTGGCCAAAGTCCGACACCACTATGTGGGCGGTGTCTTGGTCAACCACTTGGTTGAGGCTGGCCATAACACCCATTTTCATCAGGTGTTTCACCACTTCGGTGCCTTTAACGCTCATGCGCGAGGCTAGTTCAGAGACGGTAATACTTTCGGGGATTTCAACTTCGTGCACAATTTTACTCGTAGGCTTTTTAAAGCCGTGTTTGTTGGCCAGCTTGCGGGAGCCTTTGCGGTGGCCGCGTGGCCCGCCAAACTCACTATCTTCATCTAAGTAAGTCAGTACGGCGGAGCCTTTTTTGGGGGCGGCGACGGCAGTTTTCTTCACTGCCTTACCGGCTTTTTTGTTGTGGCGATTGCGACTGTCTTCCTCTTCTTCAACAGGAGCTTCAATCGTGCGCTCTTTTTTCTTGCTGAGTTTGTGTTTCTCTTCCTCTGCTTTGGCTGCTAATTCCTCGGCACTGAGCACTGGGGCTGCGGTGGGCTTTTTGGTGACGAGTTTTTTCGCTTCGTCTTTTTTGCGGCGCTCCTCGGCGGCCTTGCGGGCCAGGGCATCGGCTTCTTTGGTGGCATTTTGGCGCGCCAATATAGCCGCTTGACGGCGGTTTTCGGCGTCGTCCACAAACACTCGGCCCTGCGGGGCGGCTGGAGGAGCTTCGGCCTCAGCGGCTATAGGTGCCTCTTCGATTACTTCGGGAACGACTACTTCAGCGACGGGAGCGGCTGCTTCAACTTCCGGTGCTTCTAAAACAGCCTGCTCAGCTTCGATTTCCAGCAGTTCATCGGCCTCAAGCAGCTGATCTTGATCGCCACCGATTTCGCCATCTAGGTCTGTGCGTTTCACGTAGGTGCGTTTTTTGCGCACCTCTACATTAACGGTTTTGCGCGCGCTGCCAGTACCCGTTTTAATCGTGGTGGTGGTTTTGCGTTTAAGGGTAATTTTTCTCGGTGCCTCAGCGCTTTCGCCATGCTGGGTTTTTAAAAACGCCAGCAAAGTCTGCTTTTCATCATCCGACACCATATCCGTAGCTTTTTTGTGTGCTAAACCCGCCTGACCCATTTGCGACAGCAGACGCTCCACGGATGCGCCTACGGATTTGGCCAGGTCGTTAACTGTTACGTCTGCCATTGTATTTCCTCAGCTCACCTATTTAGAGTCTGCAAACCAGGGGGCGCGAGCGGCCATAATCAGGCTCGCCGCACGTTTTTCTGTCATGCCTTCGATGTCTAACAGATCATCGACGGATTGTTCGGCCAGGTCTTCCATTGTGCGAATACCGATGCTGGCGAGGACAAACGCAAGTGGTCTATCCATGCCCTCCATATTTAATAAGTCTTCGGCTGGGTCTGTGTTCTCCAGCTCCTCTTCGCTCGCCAAGGCTTGGGTTAACAGCGCATCTTTGGCGCGGGCGCGCAGCTCTTGGGCGATTTCTTCATCAAAACCTTCGATGGCGAGGAATTCCTCTAAGGGGACGTAGGCGATTTCTTCCAGGGTGGTGAAGCCTTCTTCAACCAGTACTTCGGCCACATCTTCTTCAATATCCAAGGCGGCCATAAAGGTTTCTTTCACGCTGCCGGTCTCGGCGGCTTGTTTTTCCTGCCACTTGGCCATGCTCATAACGTTGATTTCCCAGCCGGTCAGCTCAGAGGCCAGGCGCACGTTCTGGCCGCCGCGACCTATGGCCTGAGCCAAACCATCATCGGCGACGGCAACATCCATAGCGCCTGTGTCCTCGTCGATCACGATGGAGTCGATTTCGGCAGGTGCCATAGCGTTAATCACGTACTGCGCGGGGTTGTCGTGCCAGAGCACTATGTCGATGCGCTCACCGGCTAGTTCGTTGGAGACCGCTTGCACGCGGGAGCCGCGCATACCCACGCAGGCGCCGACGGGGTCTATGCGGCCATCGTTAGTGGAGACGGCAATTTTGGCGCGGGAGCCAGGGTCGCGCGCGGCGCCGCGCAGGGTGATGATCTCTTCAGCGATTTCCGGCACCTCAATGCGGAACAGCTCCAGCAGCATTTGCGGGCAGGAACGGCTTAAGAATAATTGCGGGCCACGGGCATCGGGGCGCACTTCTAACAGTACGGCGCGGATGCGATCGTTCATGCGGAAAATCTCCCGGCCCACCAGTTGATCGCGGGGCAAGAGGCCTTCAGCGTTGTTGCCGAGGTCAACAATAATATTGTCGCGGGTGACTTTTTTAACCATGCCCGATACCAGCTCGCCGACTTTGCTGCGGTATTCATCCACTATCTGCGCCCGCTCAGCTTCGCGCACCTTTTGCACGATCACTTGCTTAGCGGTTTGCGCGGCGATACGGCCAAACTCGACGTTTTCGATAATCTCGGAATAAACGTCGCCAGGCTTCAGGCTGGGGTCTTTTTCGTGGGCTTCTTGCACCGTGAACTCGGTGCCGAGGGCGGCCAGGGTATCATCGTCCACCACCTTCCAGCTGCGTTCAGTCAGATAACCGCCAGTGCGGCGGTCGATGGTGACGGTAATAGTCGAATCTTCATCAAAGCGTTTTTTGGCAGCTGTGGCCAGGGCGAGCTCAATGGCTTCAAAGATAATATTGCGGTCAACGCCTTTTTCGTTTGAGACCGCATCAGCTACCAACAGAATTTCTTTTTTAGCGACCGGCGTAATTTCTTTTTTCATGAAATTCTCTCTTAATTTTTATTCCTAAAATCGGGGAGCAACATTTGCTTTGTCAATTAACTCAAAGGGTAATAAATACTCCTCATCGTCCACCTGCAAGACAATTTCGTCGCCTTCAACGCCCTTTAATAAACCGGCGAATTTGCGGCGGCCTTCAAAGGCCAGGCGCAATTTAATGACTAAATTTTCTCCCACACACTGCGCGTACTGGCTCAATTTATACAGCGGGCGATCTATGCCAGGGGAGGAAACTTCTAAGGTGTATTCGCTGCTAATTGGGTCTTCAACATCCAATACGGCACTGGCTTGGCGGCTCACCTGCTCACAATCTTCCACGCCGATGCCGTCAGGTTTATCGATATAAATGCGCAGCACCGAGCGGCGGCCCTGAGCAAAAAATTCAATACCCCAAAGCTGACAGCCGAGGGCTTCAACTACAGGTTCTAACAGAGCCTCTAAACGCTCTTGTAACGATGCCATAACCTACTCACAAACAAAAAATGGGCTCAAGGCCCATTTAAAAAACCACAGGTGCCGCACCTGGGTTGCCTTTACAAAGGCCAGAAAACAAAAAACCCCATAAAGGGGCCGATCGCGTTGGCTAAGCCAACTCATTTCACCAATTTAATCGCAATTAAATTGGTAGCGGGGGCTGGATTTGAACCAACGACCTTCGGGTTATGAGCCCGACGAGCTACCAAGCTGCTCCACCCCGCACCGGGTTCAGCTGCTTCAATGCATCAGCTGAGGTCGCGCATTCTAGGGATCTGCAGCGGGTGCGTCAACCCATATTTTATTTATTTTTAAAGGCTTACAGCTGATTGCGCAGTTTTAATTGTTCGGGGTAGGGGGTTAGGTATACCTGTTGATTAATGTAATCGCAGGCGTAGTGGGTTAAATAATGTTTTAACAGGGTAATCGGCACAATCAGTGGCACCAGGGTCTGCCGGTAATCCTCGACGGCTTTGAGTAAATCCTGCTTTAAATTGCTGGCCACCTGTTTTTTCAAATAACCCAGTATGTGGTACAGCACATTGACATGATTGCGCCGGGTAGGGGGCTTAACAATGCCGCTGAAAAAGGCCTGTTCGTATTCGCGCAAGACTGCGGCAAAGTCGCCCACTCCGGCGCTGGCGACCAGGCGGCCTAATTGCCGGTAGAGAGTTTGGCCGTGGGCCATAACAAAGTATTTATAACGGCTGTGGTAATTCACCAGTTGCTGCGGCGAGGCATGTGGCAGAAAGTTTTCTCGCCAGTCGTGGTAGGCATAGACGCGGGCAATAAAATTCTCACATAAACCAGGGTCGTTTAAACGCGCTTCTTCTTCTATAGGTAAAAGCGGAAGTTGTTCGCGCAGAGCCTGGGTAAAAATACCTGCGCGCTTGCCGGGCAGTGGGCTCTGGCCTGCATAAACCTTGGTGCTGAACAGGCCGCAGCTGGGGGAGTCTTTCATCAATATATAGCCGCTAAACTGCTTAGCTTGCAGGGCAACCTCTCGCCCACAGTCAGCCAACGCATCGGTGAGGTCGGCATGGGTTGCGGGCACTATGGCTCTAGGTGCACTGAAGTCTCCCACCAGACGAATAGTTTGCCTGGGTACGCCAAGCCCTATGGCCACTTCCGGGCAGAAGCGGTGAAACTCAAAATACTCAGCTAGTAAAGTACTGCAAAAATCCGATTTTTTGTGGCCGCCATTAAAGCGCACCGCATCGCCCAGTAAACAGGCGGAAATACCAACGGGAATTTTGGCGGGCATAGGCATAATCTCATTAGAGCGTCGCAGGGCATGATTCAGTATGGGCCTTTTTGGCAGCAGCGAAATTAGCGGCCAAAAAAAACCCCGAAACGGGTTCGGGGTTTTACGTGTTGCAAGCCTGCAGGGATTAAAGCTTGCTGGCGTTTTCCGCCAGGTAGGCGGCAACGCCTTCTGGTGTGGCAACCATGCCTTTGTCGCCATCTTTCCAACCGGCAGGGCAGACTTCGCCGTGCTCTTGATGGAAGATTAAGGCGTCTACGGTGCGCAGTGTTTCATCAACGTTACGGCCAATTGGCAGATCGTTGACGATTTGTGAGCGCACAATGCCTTCTTCGTCGATGATAAAGGTGCCACGAAACGCTACGCCGCCTGCTGACTCCACGTCATAGGCTTTACAGATCGCGTGGTTGATGTCGGCTACCAAGGTGTATTTAACGGGGCCAATACCACCTTCATTGACAGGCGTGTTGCGCCAGGCGTTGTGCGTGAAGTGAGAGTCAATGGATACACCGATCACTTCTACACCGCGCTTGGCGAATTCGCTTACGCGGCTATCAAAGGCCAGTAGCTCAGAAGGGCACACAAAGGTGAAGTCCAGTGGGTAAAAGAAGACTACGGCTTTTTTACCTTTGGTGGCGGCGGAAAAACTGTAGCTATCAACTATTTCACCATTGCCCAAGACGGCAGCTGCAGTGAAATCGGGTGCGGGTTTGCCTACTAATACGCCCATAGGGGTTCTCCTATTGTAAGGGTTGAGGGTTGAACATAAGGCCTTTAGGGTAAACATCAATCAGGTGTGTAAACCTGATAGCCTGTGGCAATCATAACGCGTTGCGGCGCAACATTAGATAAAATTTTTATATGGGTTCTATAGTGACAGGCAATCTGAAGTGGCAGGCAATCGTGCTGTGTGCCTGCCAGCGTTTATTGCCGCACCTGAATCGCAAAACCTGCCGCATTAAACGCTGCCACAACATGGTCGAGTTTTTCCTCGGCAACCTCTTCAATATCTCGATATAGATGCAGCGCTCGCAGTATGGCAAGGCTAATGCCGAGAAAAAAATGCCCCAACCACATTTCGCGCTGCTCGTATTGCCTGAGTACAAAAATGGCAATATCGCGGCTGTCTTTTAGGGTGATTTGAATTCTGTAGGTGTTGATTACATCGCGGTAGCGGCCGTGTAAATCCCACAGCCCCCAATCGCCCAGAAAAAATTCAATTAAAGCGCCGCCGTTGACTTCACTGAATATATGAATATTGCGCACCTGATCAAAATCCACCGCCTCCCAGTTGGCCGATTTTTTGGCCTTAAAACTAAAGCGTTTATGGGTGCCATCCACTCTAAATTCACCCTGGCGGGTTTTTAAATAAAGCGCGCGCGTATTGCCCATTTCTTTAATAATACTGCCGCCCCAAACCCGCTGCATAATTGCCTGCCAGACAAGATTTAGCGCGTAGGAAATAATTAAAAAAAGTATTAAACCCAAAACGAAGTGATGCTGTAAAAATGAATCCATGAACTACCCCTTTTTATTTTAATGTAATTGCCTTGCCTTGCCTTGCCTTGCCTTGCCTTGCCTTGCCTTGCCTTGCCTTGCCGCAGAGCGCCAATGCCTGGGTTAGTTAAACATCACTCAGGGTTGAGCCGCTTGCTGAGTGCCTAGCTTTGCGCCGAGTTCGCCCCCCGGTGTTGCGTACCGACTTCTTGGTTGGGGCGCAACAAAACCGCGCTGAGTGATCCGCAGCTTAATGGTTAACTAAATGCGTAATCTCCGCGAGTATTCGACAAAGCGCGCCTTGGTTTTTAACCAAATAAACAAAACCTGCTTGGCCAAGCTGTTTAGCCTGAGCCGGATCTAAATAGCAGCGCAGGAAAAATTCCGCCAATTCGTCGGCGTTGTGCAGCGTTGTTAAGGCGCCGCACAGGGATAATTCTTCGTGTAATTGTTGGAAGTTTTCCATGTGGGGGCCTGTGGCAAGGGGAATAGCCCAGAGCGCCGCCTCTAGCATGTTGTGCCCCCCGCGCGGAATTAAACTGCCGCCAATAAATGCCGCATCCGCTAAGCCATACAGCAGCGTTAATTCGCCCAGGGTATCGCCGAGTAACACCTGTTGTTCGGCGCGCGGTAAATGATCTTGGCTGCGCCGCGCGAGGTTAAACCCCTTGGCTTGAATTAAAGCGGCAACCGTGTCGAAGCGCTCCGGGTGGCGAGGAACCAAAATTAATAATGCTTGGGGTAATTTTTGAATAATCTGGCTAAAGGCTGCGAGGATAATGTCATCCTCCCCCGCATGAGTGCTGCCGGCAATAAAACAGGGCCTGCCCGCTAGGGTGGAGCGAGCCGCTTGAGCTTTTGAGGCTATGGCGCTATCTAAATTAATATCAAATTTAATATTACCCACCACCTGAATTTTATCGCGCTTAGCGCCAAGCTGCTCAAAACGCTCAGCATGGGCGTCCGTTTGTACAGTTAGCCTATTAATATCGCGCATCATAGCGGCGCTGAGCTTGGCAAAACGCTGATAACCGCTCGCTGATTTGGCGGACAGGCGCCCATTGGCTAATAAACTGGGGATTTGTTTTTGGCGGCAGATGTTTAACCAATTGGGCCAAAGCTCCGTCTCCATAATAATAAGTGCACAGGGATTTGCCCGGCTAATAAACCGCTCAACACCGCTGGGAATATCATAGGGCGCCCAGGCTTGGCTAACCTGAGTGCCAAATTCCTGGGCAATACGGGCCCGCCCGGTGGGTGTGGTATTGGTAATTAATAAATGAAATGCGTTGGAGTGTAATAAGGCTTTAATTAAGGGCGTCGCTGCAATGCTTTCCCCTAAAGACACCGCATGAATCCACAGGCAAGGTTTGGTGGTTTTTATCGGTGTAATAAAACCTAAGCGCTCGGGAATATGCTGGCGATAACCCGGTGCTTTAACACTGCGCCAGACTAATCGAGCGAGAATAAACGGTAGTGCTAAATACCAAACCAGCGTGTACAGACGCAGCCCAATCATTCCGCTGTTACCCCATTGACTGCGGTGCGATGCAAATTCGCGTAGGCGCCGTTGGCGGCTAATAACTCAGTGTGGGTGCCTGTTTCGATAATCGCGCCTTGTTCCATCACGATAATCACATCAGCGGCTTCAATGGTGCTGAGGCGATGGGCAATGACAATGGTTGTACGATCCTGCGCGAGGGCATCCAGAGCAATTTGAATGGCTTTTTCCGCTTCGTTATCCAAGGCGGAAGTGGCTTCATCCAATATTAAAATAGGTGCATCTTTATAAATGGCGCGGGCGATGGCTAAACGCTGGCGCTGGCCACCTGAAAGCCTATCGCCATCTTCGCCAATGAGTGTATTAAATCCATCGGGCAGGGCGAGAATAAATTCCTCTGCTTGCGCTAATTGAGCGGCTCTTTGCACGCGCGCAAAATCTATGTCTTTATCGTCCAGCCCATAGGCAATATTGCGCGCGACTGTATCGTTAAATAACACCGTGTGTTGATTCACCAAAGCGATATTATGCCGCAGGCTATGCAGGCTCACGGTGTTGATCGGGGTGTTATCGATTAATATGCTGCCGTCGGTTGTAGTGTATAAACGCAGTAATAAATGCGAGAGCGTACTTTTACCGCTGCCGGAGCGGCCCACCAGTGCCACCGTCTGCCCAGGTTGCACCGTAAAATTAATATTGCGCAGGGCTTGTTTGTGTTCGGTATAGCTAAAATTCACTGCGCGAAATTCAATAGCGCCTTTTTGCACCTGTAATTGTGCCCGGTGCTCATCCTGCTCACTGTGCATATCAATTACTTCAAAAATGGTTTCCGCTGCGGAGAGGCCTTTTTGAATGGTTTCGTTAATGGTGGCCACCTGGCGCAAAGGCTTGGCAATCATGGCGGCGGCGGTTAGGTAGGCAACCGCCGTGCCGGTATCCTGCTGCCAAAAGGTCATGATTAAAAATAAAATAATGGATAAATTAACCGCGATGACGAGGTGAAAAATAGGCCCCTGCAGAGCGGCAATGCGCTCGTATTTTTTGCTTAAACGATTATTCTCTTCGCAGGCCTTATCAAAACGCGCGGCCTCATATTCTTGGCCGTTAAAGCTTTTGACTAATCTATACCCACTGATGGCCTCGTTAGTAATGTGTGTAATACCGCCCATACTCACCTGCATACGCAGGCTGAGCTTGCGAAAATAGCGGCTGGCACTGCTGGCCAATAAACCCAATACCGGCGCTATAGCCACAAAAATACAGGTGAGTTTCCAGTCCACCCAAATTAAATACACAAATAAACCCAACACCGTAAAACCATCCCTCAGGCCCACTTGCACCGCTTTAGTTACCGAGCCGGTAACCTGCGCAACGTTGTAGGTGATGAGCGAAATAATTTCCCCTGAGTTTTGGCTGTCGTAATAGCGGCTGGGCAGGTGTAATAAATGTTTGAATAAATCCCGCCGCAAATCATTGACCACCTGAATGCCTACGCGAGCGATGTAATAGTTGCCAAAATAAGAACCCACGCCGTGCACAAAGCGGGCGGCCACAATCGCCAGCGGCACCATCCACATCAGTTGTTTATCGCGGCTTTCCAGCCCATCCACAAAATATTTCATCAGCTGCGCCATCAGCGTTTCCATGCCCGCGTACAGTAAAAAGCCGAGAAAACTGATGATTAATAAGCGGGCGTAGGGGCGGGTATAGCCTAATAAACGGCGGTAGAGCTGCCAGGAATTATCAGCAGGGATGGTGGGCATGAAGGTACTCAATCTAGCTGCAGCAAAGGGCGCGATTATCGCTGATTTGCAGGCCTGCGTCTTGTTGGCCTCGCTGCGTAGCGAAAGCGGCTAAATTCCAGTACCCTGCGCGGCTTTTGCAGCGCCCCTTTTTCGACTGAGATATTGTATGTTACGCCAGGCATTTGCCTATGATTTGCCCCCAGAGCTTATCGCCTTTGCCCCCGCCGAGCAGCGCAGCACCAGCCGTTTATTGTGTTTAGATGGCACAAGCGGCACGCTCGCCCACCGCAGGTTTAATCAATTGACCGAACTCTTAAACCCCGGCGACCTGTTGGTGTTTAACAATACCCGCGTTATTCCCGCCCGTTTATTCGGCCACAAGGCCAGTGGTGGCAAGGTGGAAATTCTCATTGAGCGCCTGCTGCCTGGCAATCAAGCCCTAGTGCAACTGCGCGCCAGTAAAAGCCCAGCGCCGGGTAGTTTTATTCATTTAGATGAACACACCCAAGTGCAGGTGTTGGCTAGGCAAGGGGCCTTGTATGAATTGGCCTTTGCCAGCGCCCCTTTAGAGGTGTTAGAGCGCCTCGGCCATATGCCGCTGCCGCCTTATATTAGCCGCCCGGATGCACAGGCCGACCGCGAGCGCTATCAAACCGTCTATGCCCAAACGCCTGGCGCCGTCGCGGCGCCCACAGCCGGGCTGCATTTTGATGAAGCCCTCATGGCGCAATTAAAGGAGCAGGGCATCGAAACAGCATTTGTCACCCTGCATGTAGGGGCGGGCACATTTTCCCCTGTGCGGGTAGACAATATTCACGACCACCAGATGCACAGCGAATGGATGCAACTGAGTGAAGCCGTCTGCGCGCAAGTGCGCGCGGCCAAAGCGCGCGGTAACCGTGTCATCGCCGTAGGTACAACCTCCGTGCGCTGTTTAGAAACCGCCAGCCGCAATGGCGCAATCGAACCTTTCGAAGGCGATACCAGCATATTTATTTACCCCGGCGTGCACTTTAATACGGTGGATGCGCTCATTACCAATTTCCATCTAAGTGAATCCACACTATTAATGCTGGTGTGCGCCTTCGCCGGTTACCGCCGCACACTGGACGCTTACAAAGTAGCGGTGGAAGAGCGCTATCGCTTTTTCAGTTATGGCGACGCCATGTTTATTACCCAAAACCCCAACGCCCACCTCGACCTGCCCGAACCTGTACCTGAATCTCTATGAGCCACATGAAATTTGACCTTTTGGCCACCTCCGGCCGCGCCCGCCGGGGCCGCATGACCTTTCCACGCGGCACAGTGGAAACCCCCGCCTTTATGCCCGTAGGCACCTACGGCACTGTAAAAGGCATGTTGCCACGGGACATAAAAGAAATAGGCGCCGAGATTATTTTGGGCAATACCTTTCACCTAATGCTGCGCCCCGGTACACAAGTAATTAAAACCCTCGGCGATTTACACGATTTCACCCAATGGCACGGACCAATCCTCACCGACTCCGGCGGTTTTCAAGTATTTAGCCTGGGCGAAATGCGCAAAATCACCGAAGAGGGCGTAACCTTTCGCTCCCCGGTGGATGGCAGCAAAGTTTATTTAAACCCGGAAATTGCCATGCAAGTGCAGCGGGATTTGGGCAGCGATATTGTGATGATTTTTGATGAATGCACGCCTTATCCTGCAACACCCGATGAAGCGCGTAAATCCATGGAATTATCCCTGCGCTGGGCCGAGCGCTCCAAAACCGCTCATGAGGGAAATAACGCCGCTTTATTTGGCATAGTGCAAGGCGGCATGTACGAGCATCTGCGCGAGGAATCCTTAAATGGTTTAACCAAAATTGACTTTGATGGTTATGCCATCGGCGGTTTAAGCGTGGGTGAACCCAAAGAAGACATGCTGCACATACTTAATTTTTTACCGAACAAAATGCCCGTAGATAAACCGCGTTATTTAATGGGTGTGGGTAAACCGGAAGATATAGTAGAAGCCGTGCGCCGTGGTATCGACATGTTCGACTGCGTAATGCCCACCCGTAATGCTCGCAACGGGCATTTATTCACTCGCACAGGCGTAGTTAAAATCCGCAATGCTGTGCATAAAAATGATCCTTCCCCATTGGATGCAAGTTGCGATTGTTACACCTGTAAAAATTTCAGCCGGGCGTATTTGCATCATTTGGATAAGTGTGGGGAGATGTTGGGGGCGCAGCTAAATACCATTCATAACCTGCGGCACTACCAGGTGATTATGCAGGAGCTGCGGGATGCTATTGAGTTGGATCGGTTGGAGGAATATGTGGAGGAGTTTTATGCAAGGCAGGGTAGGCAGTGAGCCCTTTGTAGCGAATAATTCCAGATCCACTTATTGAGGGGTGAGGGGGGGGGCACCCAAATTACTCTTATCGTTCCACCTTTAAGCCAATAAATAGCAGTTAGGTGTTGTGCGCCTCACGAGATTGGGCGATTTCGAGCGCGAAAAATGTGCCTGGAAGGTGCTATTTTGGGGCGGATCAACCGTTGGCAGTATTAAATACTGCGCACCTAATACCTTGGGCTGAAAACTATTTCAATATGAGCAAACCTAGGTTTGTTTTCAAGAAGTCCGCAAATGGATAACGTGCTAGCGCCAATGTTCATTTGAATAGTCCATCACACTTTTACTGCTGATAGGCAAGTTCTATTGGCATCTCTGTTATACATCCGTATACAACATCGATTTGGCATGGAGGCTGCAGTTACTTGTTGCAAATTGCTACACCCTCAGAAGAATAAATGTTTAATTGCTGATTTAATGAGTTGGTTGGTTTTGCAATTTAACCTCGTTGTGAGTGCGCTCTGAACCTAAAACCGGTGCAATTTTAAAATCAGAGACGGCCAGACCCTAGCGCCAGGCAATGTAATAGCGTGTAATTGTTAGATGTTAACCATTTTGTGATCATGAACACGACGGCAATTGGTCATATTGCTGATGTAAACCGTCGTCGACAGCTGGATCGCCTTCTTTCTTTATATCTGAGTGATCATGCCCAGTTTAAGATTTGATCGATTGATCGAGGCAGGTGAATTTGCTGGCCCTTGAGGCCGGCGCGCAGTTCTTTCAATTAGTGCTCGGCGCAATAAAAATAATAAATAGATGTTTACTGTGATAGGGAGCTTCGGCACTTGACCTTTGTAGCATATTTCATGTGGTATTTTCTGTATGCCTATGGTGGCGGCCTTTGCTGCAGTTAATTTGGTTTTGTTTTTAAGTTTATTCGCTGGGCAAAAAAATATTTGATGCTTAGTCATGCATCGCATAAAAACCGGAGGGTGTGATGTTTGGTAAGCTTTTTAATTTTTTTATCAACCGATTGGCGAGTTTGGCCAATCGGTGGGATTGGCTGGGCAAAATAGTCAACTGTATCACCATAAATGCAGTGGTTAACGTATGTAGGACTAGGCCTCACCCTTGGAGTACCGTGCACGACTATGTTTCTTGGGTGTCACTGACCGATCAGCATTGGAGCGCACGACACCTTCCTGCAGTCGATCGAGGAGAGGAGTTGCCCAGTCCCGAGGTTCTTAAAAACTTGTTTATTAGGAAGGATGGTTCGACTGTACTTTGTAAAAAGTCGACTTGTCTGTTTCCTGCCTTTGCTCAATATTTAACGGATGGATTTATCCGCACAAAAATGCCAAACACTAGTGCAGGAGAGGGGGATGATCCATCTAGGAAGCAAAATACTTCAAACCATCAAATCGATTTATGTACTTTGTATGGTAGAACACAGGAGCAGACTGATCAGCTAAGAGAAAAATCCGCAAGTTTGGGGAAGAAAGGGCGTTTGAAATCACAGCAGATACTTGGCGAGGAATACTCGCCGTATCTCTTTGATGATTCTGGCTCGGAGATAAAACTTGAATTCGATAAGTTAGACTTGCCATTGCAGCTCGATAGGTGTCCGCAGGAATTGCTCAAAAGCCTGTTTGCCGTAGGCGGTGATCGCGTTAATAGCGCACCTCAGGTTGCTATGATTAATACTTTGTTGCTTCGCGAGCATAACAGACTTGCAGCAGAAATTGAGGCATCTAACCAGAGCTGGGATGACGAGCGAATTTTTCAAACTGCTCGAAATACTCTGATTGTGATATTTATTAAAGTGGTCGTTGAGGAGTATATTAATCACATCTCGCCAATACCCTTTCGCTTTCGAGCGGATCCAGAAGTGGCGTGGAGAGCACCCTGGAATAAGCCAAATTGGATTACGACTGAATTTAGTTTGCTATACCGCTGGCATTCATTGATTCCCGATATTATCCGATGGGGCGGTAAGGATTATCCTGTTCAAGCTACCTTGATGAACAACCAATTACTGATTAAGGGTGGCTTGGCAAACGCTTTTATCGATATGAGCGCTCAACCTGCAGGGAAAATCGGTGCGTTTAATACCAACAGTGCTCTTATAGATTTTGAAGTCAGAGCTATTAGTCAAGGTAGGCTATGTCGGTTAGATTCCTACGCCAACTACTGTCAATACGTATCATTAAATAAACCGAAATCATTTAACGATATTTCAAAAGACAAGGATGTGATTGAGTTTCTTGAGAAATATTATGTCCGTCCAGAGAATGTTGATTTCTATGTTGGGTTGTTCGCTGAGGATACGCTACCTGGGTCACCTTTGCCGCCGCTAATGTTAAGAATGGTGGCAGTTGATGCGTTTTCGCAGGCGCTAACAAATCCGCTATTGTCACAGCATGTTTTTAACGAAAATACCTTTTCCTGTTCGGGCTGGAATGCGATACAAAAAACGCAATTCCTGCGTGATATCCTCATGCGCAATTGTCCACAGGGAGTAGGTTCTGAGTCAATCAGTATGACGAGGGCTAAAACCAGCTAATCGATGTTTGAACAAAATACTTATGTGGCCCGCCACTTGAGAGACGCCATGCAAAATTCAGAAAAAAGCACGCCAACAAATCCCCCTGGGTATAGTCTGCTGCAGCCATTGGGGCAAGGGGGGTTCGGTTTTGTGTATAAAGCGCTGAAACTTAGCACCCAGCAATTGGTGGCGGTAAAGTTTTTAAATGTTGATGCGCAGAACAAAGATCAGCAAGCTCGTCATGTTGCCCGATTTAAACGGGAAACCCAACTCAGCAGCTTATTAGAGCACCCCAACATTGTACGTTTGTTAGATAACGGGCAGTTGGATGACGGCCAAATTTATGCAGTTTTTGAATACGTTGATGGTATTACGCTTAGGGATTATATCCGTGAGCGAGGCGCATTGGCGCCTGTCGAGGCTGGCGATATTATGTATCAAGTTTTGGAGGCCCTCGCCTATGCGCACAGTCGCGGGATTATTCACCGCGATATAAAGCCAGCCAATATCATGCTAACCAATTTGACGGGGCGTTTATTGGTTAAAGTGCTGGATTTCGGTATAGGCACTTTCACGCAAGAGCTGCGGCCACTAAGCGACAAAACGGTAACCCTTACCCTTGAAACCTTGGGCACTCCTGCCTATTCGGCGCCCGAACAACTCAGAGGCGAAACAGTAAGTCCAAAAACTGATTTATATTTATGGGGTTTAGTTTTTATTGAAAGCTTGACGGGCGAGCAGGCAGTTACAGGAACTAGCGTTGCTTCAATCGTGCAAAAGCAGTTGAGTGTATATCCCATCTCCGTGCCTAGTTTTTTAACGGGGCATGCGGTTGCAACCTTGTTGCGGCGTGTTTTACAGAAAAAAGTTCAAGAGCGTGCAGGACAGGCTGTAGAGCTTTTGCACGAGCTTAAAATTGTAAATTTTTCATCCCTTGCACACTATAAAACTGCTAAAGAATTGGTCGCCCATGATGAATGGGGCCTTACGCAAATAAATATTTCTGGAGCTCATACAACCGTTCAAATTGAACGTAAACAGTTGACCATTATGAGCCTGCGCTTATCGCTCACGGGTGCTCAGGATCCAACGGATGTTGAACTTATTGATACCTTATTGCGGGACCAAAAAATCCAATGCAAGGATATTGCTGAGGGATACGGCGGGTATTACCTGAACAGCCTGAGCAATACGCAGTTATATTATTTTGGGTATCCGAAATCCTCAGACAATGACGCTCGTTTATGTGCCAGAGCGGCGCTGGAAATTATCGGTAATATTATTAATCGGCAACATTTTCACTATGAGATTTGTGTGCATGTTGGCATCAACACCGGAGTCACGACGCTTTATAGCGATGAGGCCCCTCCGGATGGTATAAATGCAGATTATGCACTTGAGCTTGCATTTCGAGCGCCATCTAACGCCATTATTTGCGCCCAATCTACCCAGCGAGTACTAGATGTTTATAGCGAATTTGAACCATTTGATTCTGCAACCTATTTGTTAGTAGGCGAGCGTCAAGTGGAAGCTTTTGGGTTTCTGCGCGGCCATCAGGCGAAATTTGAATTGGTCGGACGGGAGCAGGAGCTTAAGAAAATTCAGCAATTTCTTCTGCCCTCAGTAGGAACTGTAAGTCCTCGCCATGTGCATATTTATGGTGAGGCAGGAATAGGAAAATCACGGCTGGTTTTTGAAACGCGCAACCAATCGAAATATGATTCCCATTTAATAGCTCAATGCTTGCCGGAATACCAACATTCGGGCTTGTTCCCCATTTTAAAGCTCGTGCGCTTGGCATACGGTTTAGATGGTCTTGCGGTGGATGCTGCCCAAGACAAGTTGAGCAATCTTCTTAAAGGGTTCGGCAAACCCGCTGGGACGTTACATCTGCTGTGCATTTGGCTGAGTTTGCCCGCACCAGAAGAAAGCCCGGTTTTAACCCAAACGCCCGACGCGCAAAAAATTATATTATTTCAAATTCTATTTGATTTGGTGAAGAATATATATCCGGCAGATCGTAACATCTTGTTAATTGTTGAAGATATCCACTGGGCAGACAACTTAACCGTTGATTTTCTGCGCTCATGTTTGGCTCAGGCAGATAGCGGTCAAAATAAACTAAAAATTATATCTACGTCGCGCAGTGAGTTGCCTTGTGGGTTTGCAGAAGCTGAAAGTCTGGCGTTGCAGGTGAGTAAATTAACTGCAGAACATGTACACACGTTTTTAAGTGTTTTATTTGGCAATCAGACGCTCTCGTCACGGTTAACGGCGTTGGTGATTGAGCGAGCCGATGGTGTGCCATTATTTATTGAAGAGCTTGTGGCGATGCTGCAGCAAAAGCAACTGGTATATAGGCTCAACGGCGTTGTTGATTTGGTGAACCCAACGCTTGCGGATCAAATTCCCATAACCTTAAATGAATCCTTACAGCAAAAGCTAGATGGCCTAAAAACCGGCAAGGACACCGCCCAATTGGCAGCAGTGATTGGCCGAGAATTTAGTTATGCACTGCTGGCGGATGCTTCATGCCACTCCGAAGATAAGCTACAGTTAGATTTGCAAGAATTAATTAATAGTGATCTGATCTACTTGCAACGCAAGGTTCACGGCAACGCCTACATCTTTAAACACGCCTTGGTGCGCGATGCTGCCTACCACAGCACGTCGGGGCAAGTGCGCCAAATGATGCATCTGAATATCGCCACGAGTTTAGAGCGCACCGCCGGGGATGCCAGCGGCACAATTTTGGCCCAGCACTGGGCCAAAGGCGGCGATTATACAAAAGCCGTTCAATACGGATTTGGCGTGGCGCAGGCGGCATTAAAACGTGCCTCAGCATCTGAAGCCATTGAGGAGGCTTTAAATGTTTTAGGTTGGATCGAGCAGGCATTCCTAGCGGACAAAACCGAAAAATTATTAGAGATATATCGTCTGCTCACCTCTGCCTATATGGAATTAAAGGGCTGGGCCTGCGAAGAGGTTCGTCAATATACAGACGCGTCACTCGATTTATTAAAAGCTACGCAAAATTACGATGACTTGGTTTCGCACCTTTGGTGGCAGATGATCAACGGCATTGTAGGTGGGCGCCGCGCTCCTCTTGCCAAACTTAGCGAGGAAATGGACTCAATTATTGACCAAGTAAGCGCGATCAACCGTTCTGCGCTTCTGTGCGCCCAGGGTTTTTATCAATACACTGAGGGTGACCGCAATCTGACCATTCGGTTATTAACCGAGGCCATAGACGCCTATGATCCTACTGCAGATAAAAAACATCAGCAGGTTTTTGGTTTCGACGTAAAAGTATTTGCCAAGGCAACGCTTGCGAGGGCATACGCCGATCAATTAAATGATGAGCAGGCATTAAGAATTACCCAAGAGGCGGTGCAAGAAGCGAAAGCCTTTGAGCATATTCCCTCTATCGGTATAGCTCTCATGTATTTTGGTATGGTGCATCAACACTATAAAAATACCGACGAAGTCAAACGGTCAGCCAGTGAATTGCTGTCGATATGCGATCGTTACAATTTGCCAATATATCGCGGATTTGCACAAATGTTGTTTGATTGGGCTGTGGGGGATACTTCTGGTGCCGACGATATTCTAGATTTTTTGGTGCAAGCTGGTTCCAGGCATGGATTGGGGCAGTTTCAGTCTTATTATGCGCAGTTGTATTTGGCTGAGGGTGATTGTGCTAAAGCGCTAGAAAAAATAAATAAATGTTTAGAGTTGGACGGGGAGACGCAGGAGGAAAATTATATTGCTAATTTGCTAATGATTAAGGCGGAGATTATGGCTCGGATGGATGTTGAGGGAGAAGTGGTGCGTTCAATATGTCTTGAGTGTGTGAAATTGGCTGAAATGCAGGGATTATATTGGGTGCGGAATTGTGTTGTAAGCAAGTTTTTATCAATTTGAAAATAATCTTAATGGGTGATCAATATGAGTGCTTTTAGTCCGGAAAGTTATCTAATGGATATTCGCTTGGCTTCGCTGATGATAATATCTAAGGTTTGGCAGGATGATAATACAGACATAAATTATAATGGAAGTAAAAGGAAGGTGTTGTCAGATAAAACAACACTCAATAGGTCTCAGGAGTTTTTGAATGAGGCGAAAAGTTGTTTTGGGAATAATACAGAATTTTCTTTTGGGTCGCTCGGCGTGCGATTTGTTCAGAAGTCTGCGATTTGGGACAAAGTATGGGGTACTTGGAATAAGCCAGATGGCGAGTCGATAGTAATTGTGTTGCCATCGTTCCCGGATAATTCCGCCGATCTGCTGAGTGGAGTAATGGCATATTATTCACAATTTCCAACCATCTTCGGACAAAACTTTCCTGACCCCGAGAAGCCAGATGATGGCGTGCTTAAGACCTATGCTTTGTTTTCTTCGGGAGGTGCTGTGATACCTGCAAATAACTATGATTTGGGTGTTGCCACTGGACCATTTTTGTCCTTAAGTGCAGTCCTTTCTAAGGTGATTGTGGAAGCTCATAAAGATCAAAAATTTAAAGATGATGTTTCGCTGAGTTCCGCTGTATATAATTCTGATCTGGATTCGGTAAGATATTTTAATAAAATTAATATGATCTTATCGAGAAGATTCCAATTCGAAAATCCGTGGGCGTTAGGTTTGGGCTTTGTGTTTGCTGCAAAAGATAAAGCTGAATATGAAGGCCGTGACGGTCAATATTTTAAATCTCTTGAGGAGCTGCTGGAAGTTAATCTGAGTCCTTTTCCCTCTGGGGTTAGAGGGATAGATTTGGATGTTAAGAGCGTTAAGTCGCGAATTAGAGCAATGGTTAATTTAGATCTTCCAGCTAAACCGGATAATGAAGCGGACTTTGCTGCGGCCTTGGTGGATTACAACTGTATTGGGCCTAAATATCCGTTCACCTGCTCCTAATTAGTCTTCGAATATCCAATTGAAGTCTGCATGGAGAACTGCCTGAATTACTGTGATTTGTGTTTGTTGGCCGCGTCAGGATTTTTCTGAAAAATAATGCTGTAACTGCGCCGAATTCTTTGCACTTTAAAAGTCTTGTTTCACCTTTAGTCGTTAACCGACTAAAAATCGGTTCGGTTAGCATTCGTATGGTGACATTTGTCGGTAGATTAATTGTGGGTATGTGTAGGTTAATAATTTATTTCGTCGTCCAGCGTGGTATGGATTTTCGACAGCTGTTTTGAGGTATAGTTATATTATGATTAACTATAAATTGGAGTGGAGTCCAGGATTCCTTCATTATCAAAAATGGGGCGAGACATTTTTTATCGGGGAGTCCGATTTTCAAGTCGCCGTAACAAGTGCTTTGGCGGACTTGCAGCTTGCAATTGTCGACGGCCAGTTGTTGTCAGACTATGTTTATAAGGATAAAAATATTGCTTGCCAGATATCAAGAATAAATACTGCAACTTCATTGCGTCAAGCGGGTATATTGGCGGACCAAAACAAAGCATTAAAATATTTAGGCTCGGGTAATAATTGTTCGGGAGTTGGTTGGATGCCGGTATCTGCGCAGAATAACTCTCAGTATAACTATTGGTATATTACAGACCTGCCTTCACAGACTGGTGCGCAGGCCAGTATAGATTATTCAAAAGATCAGCGCCCGGTTATGCTGATTAAACCTTTTGGTGCGCAACCGAGTGTAGGGCCAGTGTTAAAAGGTGATTTAACCGGCCCCTGCGCCTGTTGTTTGCATACCCGATTAGTTGCCAGTCATCCAGTTAGGGACTGGCACAGGCGGCAGTTAAATTTGCCGACTATTGCCGAGTTGCCGGTGCTTGATCAAACTAATAATCAGCAAACAATTGCGGATTTATTTCAACAGCATTTGCAGCGTGTGCAAAGTGAGCCTGCCCTTGAGGCGACGATTTTTCAATTGGACGCCCAATTAACCTCGGGGCGCCTCCATCAGGTGGCAAAGCTGCCGCAGTGCCGCAGCTGTGGTGATCCAGAAATAATTAAGCGCACATTTGAAGCACCTATTTATCTTCAAGATGTAATCCCTCAGGCAGACCAAGACGGAGGATATCGCCAGGAAGAGCGTGAGTACACTTTGGCGAAAATTATACCGCTGATAAGCCCATTGTGCGGGGTAATAAGCGAGTTAAAAGAATTAACCAGCGCGGGTGATAACCAGCTGGCTATTTACCAAGCGTCTTACACCCAGAATACTTTTTCCTCGGCCATGCCAACTGCAGATACATTTATGCAGTTGTCCCTAGGTAAAGGCGTGTCAAAATTGCAGGCACGGTTGAGTGCTTTAGGTGAGGCGCTTGAGCGCAAAGCGGCCCAGTATACCGGCGAAGAAGCGATTGTTAAGGCAGTGCCTGATAAGTTAAATGGCCGATATTATTTACCCCAGCAATTGGCGCCTTTTAGCCCCGATCAATACCATTTATTTGCATCCTTGGGTGCCCCGAGTTTATTTGAGCCGCAAGTGGTACAGCCCTATGATATCAATGCTTCAATGCATTGGTGCCCCGGTTGGTCTATTACTAAACATGATCGGGTGTTTTTTCCAGCTGCTTTCTGTTTGGCCAATACTCCCTTTGATGATGCCTGCTATTCGCTGTATACACACAATGGCAATTCCGCCGGCAACACGCAGGAGGAAGCCATATTACAAGGAGCGTTGGAGTTAATTGAGCGGGATGCAACCGCAATTTGGTGGTATAACCAAGTGCCTAGGCCGGGTATATCTCTTGAGGTTGTCGAGCATTCAGCCCGCGGCGTTATCAATAACACTCTTTCCTCAGATTGGGATTATTGGTTGCTAGATATTAGCCACGATATTCCAGTAGTAGTGTGCGCAGCGGTTGGCCAACATCGGCGAACTGGTAAATTTGTTTTGGGCTTCGGCTGCCATTTAGACGTATCTATCGCCGCTCAACGTGCACTGACGGAAATGTACCAGTTAATTTGCATCAAGGATAAAGTTAGCGGACCATTTGACTTCGATGCCATAGCACCCCATCCATTTTTATATCCGCGCAACAACACGCCAATCAAAACCACTGGGGACTTTGCAGTTGTTGAAATCAGCAATATTAAACATGCCATATTACACCTAGTAGAATCGCTGCAGCAGAAAGGTATGGAAGTGTGTGTAATAAATTATTCTCGGCCGGATATTCCCTTGGTTACCTTAAAAGTCGTAGTACCCGGGCTGTGCCATTTTTGGCCGCAGCTGGCCAGTAGTCGCCTGTATTCTGTCCCGGTGGAGCTAGGTTGGTTAAGTTTTGCTTTGACTGAATCTGAAATTAATCCACAAGCGTTATATTTGTAAGGTTTAATAATGCCGATTACTCTCACAGATAATTATTCAGCGCCGGTTCGGCGGGAAATTCTGCTATGTGGCAGCGCGTATGGTGGTACTTATGTACCTGCACTCTATCAAACCAAACATTTACGTTTAGCCGCTATTCTTGCAAATGGCAGCCGTAGATCGATTACTTTAGCCGAACAAGCAGGAGTTCCCTTATTGTCTGGGGTCGAGCAGCTTGAGCAAATGCCAGATGCTGCCATTGTAGCGCTTGGCGGTGAGCTGGGTTTTGATGTTGCAAAACAACTGCTTTCGCGCAATGTACCAGTCCTGTTAGAACATCCGGTTAAACCCGAGTACCTGCGGCCACTATTAGAAATATCTGAGGCTCAAGGGATTTGTTTGAATATAAATAGCCATTTTAGTGAATTGCCAGCTAGTGCAGAATTTATTGCTGTTTGCCAAAAGTTAAACCAACTTAGTCAGCCATTGGTAATTAATGTAAGTTGCAACAGTCGCACGCTGTTTTCAACTTTGGACATTTTGTTGCGGGCGTTTGATGGGGCTGAATTGAATTCTATATCGATCACTGCGCTCGGTGAACATTATCGAGCAATTCAATTAAATATTGGTGCGGTGCCCTGTTTAATTAGCTACCAACGCTGGCGCCATGAGCAGGATGATAGTACCGATGCTCCGCTAGGGCATCAACTGAGCGTAACCTATCCTGAAGGCGTTGCTTGCCTGACTGGTACGTTTGGGCCGTTTTATTGGTATCCCTTGCTGGCGGCATCAAGTAAGGCCACTCACCTATACACAAATGGATATGAATTGGAGCGTAAAATCGCAGGGGCGTCCGTGCAGGATCAGATAATCCAGTGGCGGCTAAAGGCTAATATAAATGCATTGGATCGGCTACTTAACGCCTGCGATGATCCGCATAAGGTTTGCAAGAGCCAGTCCGGTGCGTACCTGATGCAATTGAGTGATTCTTGGCACTCAATTTTTACCTGTGTCGGCTTCAAGGTTGTTCCGCAGAAATGTACAAAATTGACTGAGTCTTTTAAAACTGTCGCAGGCATTCTAAAAACCTAATCTTATGGCGCTGTTAATTAATAAAACTACAGGCGAACAGGCCCGGCTATTACCCACTCATATTTTTGGGCGGCAAGGAGATATTTGCAATACGCAATTAATGCACAACGATGTGTCGCGCATCCACGCGACAATTTTGTGGGATGGCGAACGATGGTTGTTGAAAGATGCCAGTACCAATGGTACGTTTTTAAATGGTAAATCTATCAATCCAAATAGTTTTACACCTTTAAATAAAGGGGACTTAATACAGTTTGGCAATAATCAAAATGATTGTTGGGAGCTAAGTTCTACAGAGTGCCCGCAATGTATGTTGGTGCCACTGCAGCCTGGACTGCCCTATCTGGATATAAAACAGATTATCGCCCTGCCTTCGGAGGATAATCCAGAAGTGATTATCACTGAATCAATAGATGGCCATTGGATTTGTGAAAGCCCAGCGGGTTTGGCAGTGCTAAAATCCGGTGATTTAGTCGGTACGGGAAGTTCGCTGTGGCGTTTTATCGAGGCAAAACCTGAGTCGGCAACTACTATTGAACCAGGTCCAAACGATGTCTTGTCACTGTTGGAGCTGCATTTTACGGTCAGTCAAAATGAAGAGCATATCCGCCTAAAAATTTATTTGGGCGGGATTATGTATGATTTTGGTGAGCGTATACATCACTATTTATTGCTTCTTTTAGCGCGGCAACGACTGGTCGACCGCGACCGTGGTATCGCCGCAGCTGAGCAAGGTTGGCTTGAAAAAGAGGTCCTGTGCAAAATGCTCGGCACAGATATTAACCATATAAACATTCAGCATTTTCGTCTGCGCAAGCAGATAGCCGATATTCTCCCCAAACATTCTCAGTTCATTCAGTTTATCGAAACTCGCGTCGGGCAGTTGCGTGTCGGTAGTGCCCAGATACACTTAAAATAATTAAATAAAATCAGTTATTGGCTCGTTATATAGATCGGCCCGTGTATAGCTTCTCTCATTAAACCCATTTTATCCTCTTCTATAAAATCCTCCTATAATTTCAATTTATTAATTGTCAAGCGTTCATTTGGTTGCCGGGAAAGACGACAGCAACCTTTGATTTGTAATTTTCTGCTATTGATTTGCGCTAATTGGGCGGTCGGCTAAACCGTGCGCATGTAATAAGCTGTAATTGTGACTAATATCCTGTAATGGTTCAAATGGACGCCTTGAGTTACTGTGCAATTGTGCAAAGCAATTTACCGATTTTTGGCGGCACACAATTGTTCGTCTGTCCATAACGATATTGCGTGTTCAGCTATTGTCGATGTGATTATTGCGAGTCGTAATTTGGTTTAGAATGGTAAAAACTATTTTGGAGTTTAACTATGTTAAGTGACTATCTTAAAAATAAGTTTTCTAAAGGCCGCTCTTCTGATAATTGCGTCGGGAGTGCAGCAGATTCAAGTGCCTTGCTCGGTGATGGAGAATTCAGCTTATTGAAATTGCTCCAAGGCACCTGGGAGAGTAAGGAAAGTGGATGGAACTTAATTGCGTTGCCAGTAGGCGGGCCAAATCAGTATCGGTTGCTAATGAATCAATACGGCGAGAGGCTAACATTTCTTGGTTGTGAGACCAACGTGCCCAATCGTGGTGTAAAACCAGATTTTGATGGCGAAACTTCGGATCCTGGGGATGAGCTGGACCAGTTCATTGACGCCATAATGTACGAGCAGATTATAAAGCAGGTTGAGTCTGTCGATTTTCCAGCGAGTAACCTGCGTAGCAATAATGGCGCTACAATACACCGTGAGCCAGGTTTTATGCTGCAATTACTCAATCATCTCATGATTGGCCACACCGAAGAAGAAGGAGAAGAAGATGGACCTGATGTAAAACTGAGTATTGCTCGAATGGGGTCAGTCCCGCATGGCAATTCATTTTTGGCCATGGGTTCAGTTCAAATATCTGAGGGCCCGCCGGTTATTGAGGATGAAGACGCTATGCCAGAGCGACTCATCGAGGATATTAACCACCCGTATCTTGCGCCTTATAAATGTTTTCAAGACCAGCCATTTTTAGGCTCCGCCGGAGGCGAGGATGGATTTCCCGGCTTGTTCCCAAAAAATGCCAATGCAATTTTACAATTTGCTGCGTCAAAGCTTGGAAATATATCAAAAACCTGGACCTTAAATTTTGATACTAAATTCAAAAATGGCCAGTTACCAGCCCTGCCAATCTCCAACATTTCCTTTATCAATAGGGAAGCAGATACCACTGAGGTGCACTCAACCTTTTGGGTCATGGAAGTCGATAGCGTCGATGGCGCCGCGCCCCCTGAATATTTCATGCAGTATTCACAGACAGTGTATTTGGAATTCTTTGATCCATTTGAAACGGGTAAACGTGTACGCTGGCCCCATGTCAGTATAAATACCCTGAGGCGAACAGGTTAGGCTGAAGGTTAATAAAATAGAACTAAAAAATCTGTCTTGAAAGCAATTGTGCATTATTCATTATGACTTTTATGCTTTTATTTATGGCCAGATTTTTAATAAACGTTTTCGGGCCGGGGGTGGATATGAAGCTTATCAGCGTATCACAGTGTATAGTCGTTGGGGTGGGTGTGTTCAACTTGGCAATTTGCACGGCTGTGCTCGGGAGTGAGTGCCCGAAAACATATGCTGCGCGGTTTTCTGAAGACAAGATTGGGCCAGCCCATGATGTGTTTTCGCTAGTAAAAAAGGTTGATACGCTTGCTGATTTATTTAAGAATTCTTTGACGGACAGCGACGGAAATCTGCCAGTAAATTACCAGCTATTATTGGGGCAGTGTGCGACGCTTAAAAAAGATCTAGCGGATAACACCATTTCTATGGCGTTACCTAAGGGTGAGTTCGAGAAACGGGTCATCGATAGAAAGCTTGCATTATCCAAACTCGCGGGCTTGTGTTTGGGAGGTCTAGAATTTGCCTTGACCGAGGAAAAGCGAAGTATAGCCAATCTGCCTGTGACCAAAGATGTTAACAAAGCAGGGGTGAGTCCGCCTTTCAATGAAATGGAGCTGGCCAGTGATTGCGAAAGTGATATTAAACAAATCGATGCTGATACGGCACAGGTCGTAGTGTTATCAAAATTAAATAATGAAGCCCAATTAAAGTTAGTGCGTGATATTGACCCTGATGCGCCTATTGGAAATTTTACTAATGAACAATTAAAGGTTATCTCCAGTGAGGGTGAAGGATTGTCGGACGTGGCATCTGCCTCACCTTATTTCGCCTATTTGGAGGTGGGTGTTTCATTAATGCCTAAATATAACGAACAAGGCGAAAATGAGGGTTTTAGTGAATCTAATTTATTTGCCGTTTTAAAGTTGGATAATAGATGGGATCTTGCTGGAACTTGGCTTTCGAAAGAAAGCTGGTGGTATTTATCTGAAATCACAGGAGAATCGGCATTTTATCAGGGCATAGATGTCTCATTTTATTCGGCGCCAACCGGGTCCTGTCCGCCCGCTGAATCTGAAGCCGCTCCAGACCCGGCGGACAATCAGCCAGCGACAAAGCCCAAGCCCAAGGAAAGTTGCCCTGGAGGAAAACCCATTGACGGCTTAAAGTTTTCAGATGTCTCAAATACCGTAAACGCCTCGTTGTATCTTCATCTGCTTTGGAACATAAGCGGCGATTTCGAAATCGGTCCGAGTGTCCGATACGGTATACTTAATCGCGATAAAAAAGGTAAGGACGGTGATTCAGTGGCTAGCTACCGCAATTACGGTTTGGAAGCGAGGATTGTAGATTTTACTCATAGCAAAGACGTCGCCTATAAAAACGGAATTCCAAAGTTCTCATTTAATTATGCTGAAGGTTACAATGAAGACTTCGCCGGTTCAGGCGTGGAGACAAAACGGAAAACTGCGCGATTTAACTATAGAATTTTTGATAATCAACCCGTATTTATGGGGTTGCTAGTGGACGGTGGTGAAGGGCCAGATACTATTGCCGTTACTCTTTCGTATGGGTTAAAAGCCTCCAGTATATTTGGATTTTTTTCGATGGGTAAATAACTAGACTATAATTCCTGCGAAGGCTTAGTGCAGCAACTTGCTGATTCCTGCTAGGTGGTATTTTATGTTTAGGTTTTTGCTTCGATCAATAAGTTTGTTGATAACGTGTTATTTGAAAGCTCCTGATGGCGGCAATACGTATCGAGGAAAAATCGATGATCCCCCCCCTTGCAGATACATCGCTGCTCTTCTGCAAGACTCTGTAAGCCCATTTTGTGTTTGATGATGCGATTGGTAATGTTGAGCATGAGATTTACTTAGTTGGTTCTGTTTCATAATTCGATATCCATAGACAAACCAGGTAACTCTCTTATTTCACGCAGATGTATCAGATCGGATTCCGACTAAAAGGTCTAACAGCTTGTTGAAATACTACCTGCTAGTTCTGGCGGCGTTAAATTGGGCTAAAAAATCTCATTTACTTCGTGTAAACGCCAGTTTTTCGCCAAATTTGCTTTGCCAGACCGTCACCGCCAACGTATTCAAAAGGCTGGTAATGAAGTGAGCGATTTAGAGATACAATCCCAATAATCGCCCAAGAAAAGCCGGTGCCTTGCGTTCGTCAAATCAGACCGTTAAGGGCGGCTAGGGAAAAAATCGTTGCTATTCCCAAAAGCAGGCATTGTCGGAAAAAAGTTAACAGCTAATGACTATCGGCCTCACTTTCTAGTCGGGATGGGCGGAATTAATCAGAGCATCCATTAATAGATTTGGCACCCGTGAAGGGTGCCAGATAAGCGTACTTAAAGACTAGCAGGAAAGGTCTGTTGCAATAATGCGCGCAGCGGAATGGGTGGAGACTTTTGTTCATTGCCATTATCTTTGAAGCGAACCTGAATAGTTGGGTCTGTAGTTGATCCTTCTAAAATAATGCCAATTGGATCAAGGCGATCCCACTCATTGGGCCCGAATGGGGCTGGGATGTACATGAGTTTTTGGCCTCGGCCCATCCATTGTGTATCTAAAATAAACCCCTGCTGGCCATCAGTAGCCGATACGCCTACTCGGTCCTTTAAATTGAGTGATACACGCTTGCCATCGAGCATGACAGCGGCGGTATCTACGGTGGCCATGTTGGTGATATCGCGCACCATGCCTTGTACGTCAAATAATCTTGAACCTTGGTTCATCGCTTCTGGGTTTAGGTTTGATGTGGTTTCACTCACTAAGACGGAGATAAATGCAGGGCTGTTGGCAAAAAGTTCTGGGTTACCTTCAAGCTGTACAATTACTTCTTTAAATACCCAGGCATTAGAGACTATTGCTCTGTAGCGGCCATCGTCTAAACGTTTGAAGGCACCCGTGCGCAATTTGCCTGCATTAGGAAAAGTGATTTCTAAACTGCGGATTTCCGGTGTTTCCCCTGGGTTGCGATTGACAGTAAGAATGGCCGATTTTGCACGGCTTAGGTCTAAGCCGGGATACATCACCGGGCCGGGGGCGGACATCACGTTGGCGAGGTCATAGGTGTAGGTTTTGGCGTGTGCAATGCTTGCCAGGCTAAAAATAACGGCGGTTGATAGGGCTTTTTTCAGTATGTTCATAAGGTTTCCTAGGGTTAGTTCCTAACAGTTGTACAGAGCAATGGCCTGATAAGCCATCGGAGTAAGTGCTGCCACTTGCTCGGGGCGGTACGCTAAATCTATTTAACTTGGAAGTCAAATGCCGGGTATTGTTGGCCGTATTAATAGGTAAAAATTTATTTAATGCATTTAATTGTCATGTTGGATTGTTATCGGATGTGTCAGATGCAATTGCTTGGGTATAGAATTTTATGCGTAGAAAGAAGAAATAAATTTTTAATCATATGGGAAATTAATTTGGTGGTTTGGATGGGTGATCTATCAAGACTAATATCGTTTGCGCTGATGAAAGCCTGAATTAAAATTGGCTTTATGTCATCTTGAGCCGATCAGCGCTGGCGAGGGAATGATTTTTAGCAGTCTGTTGAAATATGTTGGCGGCGAGGGGTAGGCAGGTAAATTATAGCGAGGCGCACCCACAAAAAGTCGACTGTAGGGATGCAGGAGGTACATCAATATAGGGGCAATTGCCGAGTTTACACTTGGTAAATGAGGATTTTCGGGGGCGCCTAGCCTCACAATTTAACGCCACCGTAAGTAGCAAGGTAGTAGCTCAACACGCTGTTAGAGGAAGACTCAATAGCTTGGCAGTCTATTGAGTCTTGATGTTTACAGGAGTGGGCTAGGGTTTTACCAACTGAATATTATCAAAACTCACATCCATAACCCCTGTAGGCTCAACCACCAGCATATTAGTAATAGAGGCCAGGTTAGCCGCACCCGCCGCCAGCGAATTCCCTCGCGCGATCAGTTGTGCGATGGAAATACGAACCTGATTCCACTGGCCTGTTGGCGGCAGCGTCACGGTAATGTCTGAGGTATTAGGCCAGCCGCTATCAACTTTGATTAATAATTTACTTCCTGCCGCTGCGGAATTAATTTTTAAATCAAATTGAATTTCCCCGCCCTCTGCCCAGTCGCGCAGGTCTGCTGGCCCGTCGATTAAATTTAAAAACACATTGCCGTTACTGCCGTTTTTAATGATGCGTAAAATTTTACCTCTGGGCGTTTCTGTTGCTTCGTTGATGGTAATTGCGCTATCCGGGTTGTAGCTGTCGTAGCGCAAACCGCTGGCGAGGCCTTCGTTAAATAGGGTAAATAAGGGTGGTATGGCGTAGCCGCTGCGGCCTGGGGTTATGGCAGGGGCCGAGTTGCCGGTGAGGGGTTTTATGCTGGGGTTGATAAAACTCGCGCAGCCTTGGCCGGTGGTGGTGTCCTTGGCACATTGGTACACCCGCACGTAGTCCACCTGCATGGTTTGTGGAAATTGGGTTTGGGCGTTGGGGCTGCCGGGCCATTCGCCGCCTACGGCCAGGTTTAAAATCATGTGAAAGGCTTGATCAAAGGGCGCGCCCGCTTTGCTGGTGGCGGCGGTAAACCAGCCGGTTTGCACTTGGGTGGCATAGTGGTTGTTGTCTACATACCAGCGAATCTCGCCAGCCTCCCATTCCACTGAATAGGTATGAAATTCCTGCCAGATGGGTGTGGCGGGGGTGTAGTTGGTGCCGGTGTATTTATTGTTGGGCCAGGGGTTGCCGTAGTGCAGGGTGCCGTATATCGCGTTGGCGCCTGCTGCGTTGGTGTTCACCGCTTCCATAATGTCGATTTCGCCACTTAAGGGCCAGGCGCCATACGCCGATTCGGTTGGCAGCATCCAGATAGCGGGCCAAATGCCTTGGCCTTGGGGTAACTTGGCGCGTATGTCCATGCGGCCGTAACGCCAGTCGCCTTTATTTTTACTGCGTAAGCGGGCGGAGGCATAGTCGCGGCTGACGGAGGTGTCTTGTGGGTTGTAGGCCGGGTCGTCGTCGAATTTACCTGGCCCCTGGGTCGGTTTTTTGAGGGCGGTTATGTTGAGGTAACCATTGCTAACAAAGGCGTTTTCCGCCGAGGTTGTGTAGCACTGCAATTCATTATTGCCGCCGCCCATGCAGTTTTTTTCAAATGACCATTTATTGGTATTAATTGCGGTGCCGTCGAATTCATCCGCCCAGACTAACTGCCAGCCTGCCCCTGAGCTTGACGAACTGCCAGTGGAGCTAGTTGAACTACTGGAGCTGGAGGAACTTGAGCTGCTGGAGGAGGAGCTGCTAGAGGAGCTACTACTGCTAGAGGAGCTTGAGGGTGTGCTGGAGTCGTTACCACCGCAGGCAGTTAGGCTAATAATCGCAAGGGGCAGAAGTAATCGCACCATACTCAGGTCTCATGGCAAAAAAGAACCCCGGCAAAGAGCCGGGGTGCTAAGGATGGGTTTAGTGGTTGAGCTTAGTCGTTGCGGCAATGGTAGCGGGGGATTTCTTTTAACACCTTGCGCCCGTCGCGGTATTGCACGCTGTAACAATTGCCGTATTCATCGCGGCGGGTTTCCGGGTAATAAACATGCTCCACGCGTTTGCGAGCGGGGTAGTGGCGGCGCGGCTCAGAATAGGTGTAACTGGGGCCGTAGTAATAAGTAGTGGTGGCCGGTTCGCGCACATACACGCGTTCAGAATAATAAGGGCGGCTGTAGCTGTAGTCGGGGTAATAGGTGGTGCGCGAGCTATAACTACTGGGGTAGCTTGAATAGTAAGTAGTGCTGGATGAATAGCTGCTGCGGCTGCTGGTATCGGCTATGGCCGCACCCAGTACTAAGCCGCCAATTAATGCAACAGCGGCATCTGAATCTCGATGGTGGTGATGGCGGTGTTCCCAGGCGGCCGCCTGGCCGGAGTACAAAACAGACGTTAGGGCAGTTAAGGCAAGTAAACGGTTCATAACACAAACCTCCTACGACTTGTGGTGTTGCCAGTGTGAGTATTCAAGGATGAATCTCTCCTTAATAATAACCGAAAACCCCTGCGAATTCGCTAGTTTTACTGAGTATTTTTGTTGCCTAATTACAGGTGTTGCGCCTGTGCAGCGCTGTATCGGCTAACTGATTGAGTGTGAAAATAAATTAATTAGCTGCAGTGCGGCAAGCGATCAAGGAGATTTTAAACATGCCAATCTCTAATTATTAACTCGGCGGCTTTTAGTGCCGGGTTAATAATTTAGTCGTTTCGTAAAACACCTCAGTACAGGAGTGTCGCTGCGGTGTGAATTCTGCCCGCAGCTCCCGCCCAGAAGAGTTCCGAAAACATCATTTAATCAGAACTTGCTATAAGGTTCTTTGAGTGCGTTTTTCATACGCAATTAAGCGGCCGGGAGCGCCCTGTGCAGGATTCTCTGCTCTGCGCATACTGCTTGGAGCGTCACGGCTTTGGCGCTATGGGGTTTAATTGGATTTGTCTGTACCCCGATGGCGCCTGCAGCAGGGCTGTTTTCATCCGCTGGCACGATGGCTGCACAAAGGCCTTAATGACAAATAATTGACTGCATTTGGCAGGTTCGATTGATGCGAGGAGAAGCCATGTTTGACGACAAAGTCATTTTAATTACCGGTGGAACAGGTTCCTTCGGCAAAATGTATACGCGTATTTTGTTAGAGCGCTACCGGCCGCGCAAAATCATTATTTTTTCGCGCGATGAATTAAAGCAGTATGAAATGCAGCAGGTGTTTAACAGTGAGCCTATGCGTTATTTTCTCGGCGATGTGCGCGATAAAGAGCGGGTAATGCAGGCCTGTAATGGTGTGGATTATATTATTCACGCCGCCGCTTTAAAGCAGGTGCCCGCCGCTGAATATAACCCTACCGAGTGTATTCGCACCAATATTTATGGGGCGGAAAATGTCATTCGTGCGGCTATTAGCAACAATGTCAAAAAGGTTATTGCGCTCTCCACTGATAAGGCAGCCTGCCCAGTTAATCTGTACGGTGCTACCAAGTTGGCGTCCGACAAGTTATTTGTTGCCGCCAATAATATGACGGGCGGCACCACCGAGTTTTCTGTGGTGCGCTACGGCAATGTAGTAGGCTCGCGCGGCTCGGTGGTGCCGTTTTTTAAACAAATGATTCACGAGCGCAAACCGGAATTACCGATCACTGACCCTGAAATGACACGGTTTTGGATTACCTTGCAGCAGGGGGTTGATTTTGTTATTAAAAATTTCTCCCGCATGAAAGGTGGCGAAATATTTGTGCCGAAAATCCCCACTGTACGCTTGGTGGATTTAGCCAAGGCCATAGCGCCGGAAATGCCCACCAAAATTGTCGGTATACGCCCCGGCGAAAAAATGCATGAAACCATGTGCCCCTTAGATGATTCCCACTTAACGCTGGAGTTTGATGATCATTTTGTGATTACACCCACCATTAAATTATTCCGATACGTCAATTATGAAATCAATAATTTAGGCGAGCGCGGCCACGCCGTGCCGCGCGGGTTTTCTTATAATTCGGGCAATAACCCCCATGTGTTAAATGTGGATGAAATTCGCCAGCTGCATGAGATGGCTGAGGTATGATTCCATACGGCCGCCAACATATTTCCCAGCTAGAAATTGATGCGACACAAGAGGTGCTGCAATCGGACTGGTTGACTCAAGGCCCTAAGGTTACTGAGTTTGAGCAGGCGCTGGCGAATTATCTGCAGGCGAGTGAGGCTGTAGTCTGTGCCAATGGTACAGCTGCTTTACACGCTGCTTGTGCGGCATTGGGGTTGGGGCCGGGCGATGAATTATGGACGTCGCCAATTTCATTTGTGGCATCCGCAAATTGTGGCGTTTATTTGGGCGCTAAGATTGATTTTGTGGATATTGATCCGCTTACACGCACTATTTGCCCACAACAATTAGCGGCGAAATTAGCGACTGGCCGTGTACCGAAAATTTTGGTGGTGGTGCATTTTGCCGGTGTTGCCTGTGATATGCAGGCAATTTTTGCGCTGGCGCAACAGTATGGTTTTTACGTGGTGGAGGATGCGGCGCATGCTATTGGTACGCAGGTGCAGGCAGTGCCGGTGGGCGCTTGCCGTTACAGCCACGCAACCTGTTTTAGTTTTCATCCGGTTAAGAATCTCACTACGGGGGAAGGTGGTGCGATTACGACAGCGGATGCAACAATTGCCAATCGCTTAAGGCGTTTTGTTAGCCACGGCATTACCAAAAACCCGCAAGAATTTACCCTCACTGACGCGCCGCCCTGGTATTACGAGCAGCAGGGCTTGGGTTTTAATTATCGTTTGTGTGATATTCAAGCGGCTATTGGTGTTGTGCAATTGGCTCAGTTAGAAACATTTATTGCCAAGCGTGCGCAGTTATTTGCACGCTATCAGGAGGGATTGGCACACCTGCCCATCCGTTTGCCGCAGGTTCCTGATAACCAGCGGGTGGCTTGGCATATTTATAGTGTGGGTGTGCAAGCGAATGTGCGTTTAGCGGTTTATAACCAGCTTAAAGCTAGTGGCGTGGGTGTTAATGTGCATTATATTCCCATTCATACACAGCCTTTTTATCAAGCGCTCGGATTTAAAACGGGCGATTTTCCATTGGCGGAAGATTATTACGCAGGCGCCATAACCTTGCCTTTATTTGTGGATATGACTTTTGCGCAGCAGGATTATGTAATAGAACAAGTGGAGCGAGCATTATGCGCCTAGCCGTTATACCGGCGCGCGGTGGTAGTAAACGCATTGCGCGCAAAAATATTAAACCATTTTTGGGCGCACCTATTATCCAGTACGCCATTAATGCCGCCATTGCCAGTAAACTTTTTGACTCAGTGGTGTGTTCAACCGATGATGCCGAAATTGCGCAGGTGGCGAAAGAAGCTGGTGCCCAGGTGCCATTTATACGGCCTGCTGAGTTGTCGGATGACCACGCCATTACCGCTGATGTAATTGCCCATGCAATAGATTTTTTTCAATCAAATGACACAGATATCAGTGCTGCGTGCTGTTTATACGCGACGGCAGCTTTTGTAACATCGCAACAGTTACAGGCGTCATTTGCCTTATTCCAGCAGCAGAGCTGTGATTTTGTATTTGCGGCCACTGCCTTTGATTTCCCTATTCAACGGGCAATTTATTTAACACCTGAGGGCAGGGTAGAAATGTTTTACCCCGAATATGCGCTCACCCGTTCGCAGGATTTAACGCCGGCCTTCCATGACGCAGGGCAATTTTATTGGGGCACTAGCAGCGCATGGCTAGAAAAGCGACGTATTTTTAGTCCTCAATCGGCAGCTTATATTCTGCCTTCTCATGAAGTGCAGGATATAGATACCCTCGATGATTGGCGACGGGCAGAACTTTTATATCAATTGCGGCAGCAAGCCACATGTATTGCCTCATCCGAGTAAATGCCAACCCGCAATTAGGCAATGGCCATTTAATGCGCTGTTTGACGCTGGCGCGTATTGCCCGTGGGCGCGGTTTTAAGGTGTTGTTGGCCCTGAGCGATGAACCGGGCGTGCCGGTGAATTTTGTGCAAGCGGCGGGATTTAATTATGTGTTGTTGCCTGTTGCCAATGAAATCCAGGATGCCCAGCTATTTGGCCAATTAATTCACGATTTAGACGCGCCTTGCCGTGTGGTGGTGGATGTATATGCGCTGGCAGCGCCCTGGCACCAGTTTATTTACCCTCTGTGTGAGCAGTTATTGGTTATTGATGATTTAGCCAATCGCACCTATTACTGCGATCAATTACTGGATCACACCCCGGGTCGTATCGCGGCGGACTATGCTGCCAAGGTAAATGCATTTGCCAAACTAAGTCTGGGCTGTGAACAGGCTTTATTAGCCCCGGAGTTTTTTGCTGCAGTTAACGATGCTAAAGCTGTGCGGGCAGATTTTTGCAGGCACCAACGGCAGCCTAAATTGTTGGTTTCGCTAGGCGGGACAGATCCACACCAGTTGTCGCATATTTGGTTTAATTTATTGGCACCGCATGCACAGGGATTTGCCAGGATTAGTTTTTTATTGGCGTCCAACGCCGTGGGGTTAACGAGTTTGGCAAAAAAAATTGCTATTCACCAACAAACGGTGGCAAGCATGGAATTGATCGTGGACGCTGCTAAGGTGCCACAATTAATGCTGGCGCATGATTTAGCCATAGGCGGAGCGGGCGTTTCAGCTTTGGAGCGAGCGGCTTTAGGTGTGCCGAGTTTATTGCTCACCCTTGCTGACAATCAAATACAACAAGCGCAGGCTTTAATTAACGCTGGGTGTGCGCTGAATCTTGGCGATTGGCAGCAGCTGCCGAGCAGCAGTGCCCAACAGGTGGCTTTAGACGCCGTGTTGGCCTTTAAAAATGATTATGCTCGTTATACAGAATTCAGCCGCCAGGCATTTAATTTAATTGCGGTAGAGCGGCCCTATCAGGCCATAAATGATTTTTTAACCCATCAGCGGGCGGAATAAACCCATGAATAGGCCGATTTATTTAGGCAGCAAAGGTGTAGGCAGCGGGTATAAACCGTTTATTATCGCCGAGATGTCTGGCAACCATAATCAATCCTTAGAGCGAGCCTTGGCGATTGTTGATGCCGCAGCTAAGGCCGGTGTGGATGCGTTAAAAATTCAAACCTATACGCCCGATACTATGACAATTGTATCTAACCGGGCAGAATTTTTAGTGGAAGACCCAGGCAAGCTCTGGGCGGGTAAATCCCTCTATCAGTTGTACCAAGAGGCTTATACTCCCTGGGAGTGGCATGCAGAAATTTTTGCTCGCTGCAGGCACTGGGGAATAGAGGGCTTTAGTACACCGTTTGATGAATCGGCAGTGAATTATTTGGAATATTTAGAAGTGCCTTTTTATAAAGTGGCCTCTTTTGAAAATACCGATTTACCGCTCTTGGCGGCGATTGCTAAAACTGGCAAGCCGGTAATTATGTCTACGGGTATGGCGCGGATTAATGAATTAAATGACGCGGTAAACTGCCTGCGAGACAATGGCTGCAGGGATTTAATTTTATTAAAGTGCACCAGTACCTACCCAACCTCACCGGAAAATACCCACATTAATACCATTCCTCATATGGCGCAGTTATTTAATTGCCCGGTGGGTTTATCTGATCACACCATGGGCGTTGGTGTGGCGGTGGCGAGTATTGCATTGGGTGCCTGTGTGGTGGAAAAACATTTTACCCTCGCCCGCGCCGATGGCGGCGTGGATTCGGCATTTAGTTTGGAGCCTGCAGAAATGCAGCAATTAGTGGTGGAGGCGGAGCGAGCATATTTAGCCTTGGGGCAGGTGAATTACGGCCAGGGTGAGCATGAGGATAAAATGCGCCTCTATCGCCGCTCTATTTATGTAACCCGGCCCATTAAAAAGGGTGAAGTGTTCAGCCGCGATAATACCCAAATTATTCGCCCCTCATTAGGTTTGGCACCTAAGTATTACGAGCATATTTTAGGCAAACCCGCGCGCTGTGATATAGCCGCAGAGGAACCGTTAAATTGGGCGCATATTGAATAAAAGGTAAAAAATGGCCAATTGTATTCTGGTGGGTTTGGGCAATATGGGCTGGCGCTATGATGCCCAGAGCGAAGGCGTGTTAACCCACGCCAAAGCGATTTACGAACACCCGCAGTTGCAGTTAATAGCCGCAGTAGACCCTAGTGACGAGGCGCGCAATGCATTTAATCGGCGTTATTCTCATGTGCCTAGCTTCGCTGCGCTACAGGATGCCTGCGCACAACAGACACCGGATTGGATAATACTGGCACTGCCCACCCAGCTGCATTTTGCGGCATTTAATGAAGCTTTAAGCTTTAAGCCTAAGGTTATAGTCTGCGAAAAACCATTGGCGCCGACCGCAGCACAAGCCAGAGAAATGTACAATCGCGCTAAAGCGCAGGGCGTTTTATTATTTATTAATTATATTCGCCCCCATGAGCCGTACTGCAAGGCTATGTTTAATTTTATTCAGACGCGCGTGTGGGGTGGTGTGGAAAAAATTGTTGTGCGGTATGGCAAAGGCATTGCCAATAATGCGTCGCATTTTATTCAGCTCTTGGTGTTAGCGTTTGGTACACCTGAGCAGGTGCGGTTAATTAACGCTAATAATACAGCGCTTGCCGACCTTGAGCCGGATTTTATCCTGCAGTTTGGCCAGGTGCAGGCGATTTTTTTGCGTTTTGATTATCAGCTGTATGCTTTGAGTGAAATGGATATATACCTGCAACAGGGGGCTATTTTTTATCGCACCATGGGGCAGCAGATTGAATACTGCCAAGCACAGGCAGATGTGTGTTTCCCCAGTATTAAACGCTTACAGCCTGTGCGTTCTGAAACAACAGAATTAAATTTTTATCAGCGTCACGCTTTGGCCTATTATTATTTTGTCTGGCAAAATCATGCCGATCAGGATGCGCTGGCGCAATCTGCAATAGATGCACTCGATGTGGTGGAGCGTATTCAGGTGCATCTACACACCTCCAGCTCGCCCTAAATTATTGGGAAATCATTATGCATACTCTAGCTTTGTTAGGCGGCGCGGCAGCATTTACTCGCCCATTGGTGGCCTATAACCCATATGGCGAAGAGGAAGTAACCGCTGCTACCGATGTTATTCGCTCCGGCTGTTTATCCAGTTTTATTGGCGCCTGGGGCGAGGGATTTCTCGGTGGGCCACAGGTGCGCGCCTTTGAGGCTGAATGGGCACAGTTTTTTGGTGTTAAACACGCCATTAGTGTTAATTCTTTAACCTCAGGGTTAATTTGTGCCGTGGGATCTTTGGATATAGAGCCGGGGGATGAAATTATTGTCAGCCCTTGGACTATGTCTGCATCGGCCACCTGTATTTTGGTGTGGAATGCTATTCCTGTATTTGCCGATATTAACCCGGATACCTTTAATTTAGATTTTCAAAGTGTGGTGGCCAATATCACGCCGCGCACTCGCGCCATTATAGTGCCGAGTATTTTTGGCTACGGTGCCGATTTAGAAGCCTTGCGCGGCCTTGCCAATGCACAGGGTATTAAAATAATTGAAGACGCCGCGCAAGCGCCCGCCGTGCAGTATGCAGGGAAGTGGGTGGGCACCTGGGGGGATATAGGCGGTTTTAGTTTGAATTATCACAAGCATATTCACACGGGAGAGGGTGGTATATGTGTCACCAACGATGACTATTTGGCCGAACGCATGCGGCTGATTCGCAACCACGCCGAAGCGGTGGTGGATAAAAAAGGCTATGAACCCATCCATAATATGATTGGTTTTAATTTCCGCCTAGGGGAAATAGAAGCCGCGTTGGGGCGTTGCCAGTTAAAAAAATTGCAGGAAAAAGTTGATCAGCGTTTTGCGCTAGGGGTTGCTTTGCAAAAACGATTGGCTGGTTTAAAAGGTTTATATACCACACCTATTGCAGAGGGTAATACACATGCATTTTATGTCTTTGGTATGCGCTTGGATGTGCGCGCACTTGGGCTGAGCCGCGATAAAATTTTTGCTGCACTAATCGCTGAGGGTGTGCCTGCATTATCTAAGCAGTATGTGAATGTGCATCGCTACGCTATGTATCGCAATAAAATTGCCTATGGCAAAGAACACTTTCCGTGGCGCAATGGTTTATACGAAAGCTCGATTGAATACACCAAGGGTATTTGCCCGGTAGCTGAACAATTACAAGATGCCACTTATTTGGGCTTACATCTGTGCCAGTACGATTTTCAATTAGACGATATAGAGGCAATTGCGCAGGCGTTTCATAAGGTTTGGGCGCAACTGGATGTAATTAAATAGGGGTTTAGGAGGCCGTATGAGTCATCAATATTTATATCAATCACCGCGCATTGGCGTGCGCGGTTTATCGATGAGAGAGCTGGAAGGCAACTATGTGCATTGGTTTAGTGATGCCAGTGTGTGTGCATTTAACAGCCATTTTGCCTACCCTAAAACCCAGGAGAGCCTGCAGCAATTTATTCAGCAGTTGGAAGCTAATACGGAGCATATAGTTTGGGCTATTTACGACCGTGCCGATGGCGTGCATGTGGGTAATATAGGCCTGCGTATTTTTAACCGTATTGATAATAATGCTGAGCTGAGTTTTTTATTGGGGGAAAAAGCCTACTGGGGGCGCGGTTATGGGTTTGAAGCCGGCCAGATGATGATCAGCCATGGTTTTAATGTATTAAACCTACAGCGCCTGTACTGCGGTTGTGCGGGCAATAATATTCCGATGCAAAAATTAGCGGCTAAACTCGGTTTTGTACAGGAAGGTGTGCGGCGCAAAAATTTGTATTTGTGGGGCCGGTACGAGGATGAAATTGAATACGGATTATTGCGCGATGAATTTGTACCCCGTGTGCTTGAGTAAAAAGCTTTTTGTATGCGTTATTTATTAGTCAGCCATAACGCAGGTGGCGCCGCTTTGTTAGCGGCTTGGGCGGCTCATCAAGGGCGAGATATAGAATTTGACTGCTTATTAAGTGGGCCTGCAGTGGGTGTTTTTTGCCAGCGCTTGGGGCAGGCGAATTTTATTGCGCAATCTGCTGTGGCGCTGAATCGTTATACGGCAGTGCTTACCAGCACTAGCTCTGCCGAAACCGCTTGGGAAACCCGCTGGGTGAGCCAAGGGCGCGCTGCGGGTATTAAAACCATTAGCTTGCTGGATCACTGGACGAATTATTTAAGCCGTTTTTTATGGCGTGGTAATTATGTATTTCCCGATGAAATTTGGGTGTCTGACGCCTATGCTCTAGCGCTGGCAACCGAGTGCCGACAACAGGAGCCGCAGTATCCGAAGGTGCGGCAGATAGCTAATTTTTATTTATTGGATTTGGTGGATTATATTCACAAGCGGCAAGCGTGCAATCAACATGCTGGCAATATTTTATTTGTCAGTGAACCGTCCAATAATCCTTTATACACGGCGCAACAGGTACTAGAGCAATTTTTAGCCTATTTATTGGCTGAGCCTGCGGCGACTAAAACGCTCCGCTTGCGTTTACACCCACGCGAACAGCTAGACGACTACGCTGATATACGCAGGCAGTGGGAGGGGCGTATTACTTTTGAGTTATCCAGTAATACGCGTTTAGAAGATGATTTATGTTGGGCAAGCTGGGTGGTAGGTTGCCAAACCATGGCGATGGTGGTGGCCTTGGCGGCGGGGATTAGGGTATCGAGTTGTTTACCGGCCAACGTGGCTAAAAGCGCTTTGCCCCATCAAGAAATTCCGCGTTTATTTCCCTCTTTAATCAACTAAGCGAGCGACTATTGCCTGCGTATTAAATAGCTCGTCCTGATTTATTTAGCGCCGGGTCAATACGATAGATTGGCGATGTCAGGTTTACCAGTGGCCTTTTTATTTAACCCAACTAGGGCTGTTAAGTGCCGCAAAACGTTTGATAAGGTGCGTCAAATGCCGGTGGCGGATCGCTGTACATTTCTTTGCCTTTTTGCTGTGTAAATGGGCTTTCTGCAAGGGCTAATAATTCATAAAACAGCGTAAAGTCTGCCTCCTCCTGAGCGCTTTTAATCGCCTTTTCCACCCAATAATTACGCGGAATATAAGCGGGGTTTGCGGCTAATAATTCTTCTTTTAATGCCTGGGGATTTAGCTTGCGCGCCAGGATGCGTGCGCGCCACTGCTCCAGCCAGGCCGTTAATTGTGGTTTATCGCTTAAATCGGTGTGGGGTAATTCTGCTTCAATGGCTGCGGCCAGGTTGCGGTTAGTGGCGGTAAAATCCAGGCCGTAAAGGCGCAAACACTGTAAATAATCCAACACAAAGCGCGCATCCATCTCATCGCTTTGATGATCCAACGCGAGTTTTTTACGCCAGCCATTTAGCCAGGCGGTTTGATAAATACTGTGGAATTGCTCAAGGCTCGCTTCGGCTTTGTCTATGGCGTTTTGCTGGTTGTCATCTAACAGGGCTAATAAACACTCGGCAAAACGGCTTAAATTCCACAGGGCTATTTGAGGTTGACGGCTGTAAGCGTAGCGGCCGTTGCTGTCGATAGAGCTAAACCATTGGTGAAAATCAAATGTATCCATAAAGGCGCAGGGGCCGTAGTCGATGGTTTCGCCGCTGATGCTGGTGTTATCTGTATTCATAACGCCGTGGATAAACCCCAGATGCATCCAGCTCGCCACCAACTGAGCTTGAGCTGTGATTAGGCTCGTTAATAAAGCCAGATAAGGATTTTCCGCACCTGCGGCCTGCGGATAGTGGCGGGCAATGACGTAATCGGCGAGGGTTTTTACTTCGTGCAGCAGCCCGTGGCGGTAGAAAAATTCAAATGTACCGACGCGAATATGACTGCTGGCGATGCGAGTCAACACAGCGCCGGGCTGTGGGCCTTGCCGCCAAATGGATTCGCCGCTACTGACACATGCCAGTGCGCGGGTGGTGGGCACACCCAAGTGGTACATGGCTTCGCTCAATAAATATTCGCGCAGCACGGGCCCAAGGGCGGCGCGGCCGTCGCCGTTGCGGGAATAGGGGGTGGGGCCTGCGCCTTTTAATTGCACATCGTGGCGCTGGCCGTTTTTATCGATCAGCTCACCTAATAAAAGTGCGCGGCCATCACCCAAGCGCGGGTTAAAACTGCCGAACTGATGGCCGGCGTATTTTTGTGCAAGCGGATGAGCGCTGGGAAATAACGCGTTGCCGCTAAAGTGTTGCGCCAGGAGGGCCTGATCATCGGGCAGATTGATATTCAGTTGGTTGGCCAGTTGCCAATTAAAGGCGATCAGCCTGGGGGCGGCGACAGGCGTGGGGGGGCAGGGGGTTGCAAAGGCCTCGCCGAGTGCGGCGTAGGTGTGTTCGAAAGGTATGTCTGCACTAGCCATGGCTGCCTCAAAGGTGGCGCAGCACAGGAGGGCTACGCAAAGGCAGCATTGTGTTCTCGCCCTTGGGCTAAAACAAGTTTTCGCGCTGAGTGCTCAGTGTACAAATCAGGCTGCGGGTGTATAGGCGCAGCCTGATTTGATGCTCAGGGCAACAGTCCTATACCTGTTCTAAGGCCTCGGCTTCTTCAACTAACTGGGCCTTAAGTGCCGGCGGTAGGTCGTTCCAATGCATATCCAAGAGCGCGCCTTGCAGAGCATAGAGCATCACCTTGGAGACATGGATGCCCCGTGCCTTAATGCGGCAATAGGCCTCTACGGCGCCTATTTCGGATAAATCCTGGTAATTATTAATGCCCACAGCGCGTAAGATGTTAACTGACGCCATGCCGAGGTTTTTTAAATTGAGAAGCTCACTATGAATTGCTGCCATGTTGTTACTTCCTGCACGTTTTATTATCTTGGGCGCTATCGTCTGTGCGATTTGCCTGGGAGTTTACAGTTGCATTAACCTCATGCCCTAGCAGCATAGACCGCATTTGGTTGCGGTGCAAAATTCAGCCATTATTTTTTGACCTAAGCGGCGCTATACAATCCGCATTCCTATCTTTTTTTGAGAGCAACCCTATGTTTGAACAGGCCCTGGGGCTTGACGATAGTCATATTAATTACGGTTTAGCTGAGCGCCCCATTCACCATAATAGTGCTGATGCTTTAGCAAGGCTGCGGGCGGCGGCCCAACATGCGGGTTTTGAACTGCGCCTGGCCAGTGGGTTTCGCAGTTTTAGCCAACAGTTAACCATTTGGAATGCTAAGGCGCGCGGTGAGCGCCGCGTGTTGGATGGCAACGAACAGCCTATTGATATTGTGCCTCTGGCGGATGAGGAAAAAATGTTCGCCATTCTGCGCTGGTCGGCGTTGCCGGGCACTTCGCGCCATCACTTCGGCACCGATTGGGATGTGTATGCGGAAAATCTTATGCCGCCTAATTACCGTTTGCAGCTGACGCAAGAGGAATATATCCACGGCGTGCAGAAGGAATTTAATCGCTGGTTAACCGAATTTATTCGCACGGATAGCGAATTTGAGCGGCCTTTTGAGCATGGTACTGCAGGTGTTGCTGCAGAACCCTGGCATATCAGTTTTGTACCCCAGGCGCGCCTTTTGGAGCCCTGGGTAAAAAAAGACAGCCTGTTAAATGCACTCAATCAAGTGGATATCGAGCTTAAAGAACAAGTTCAGCAGCATCTGCCCGCAATTTTGCTCAATTATGTGCGCCCAGTGTGAGCCGGCAGCAGCGGTGGGGTGCTTATGTTAGTGGTGTTTGATTGTGATGGCGTGCTGGTGGAGAGCGAGGCTCTGGCGGCGCAGGCCTTTTCTGAGGTGTTGGCAGGTTGCCAGATTGAGCTGAGTGCGGCGCAATGCGAGGTGCTGTTTATCGGCAAAACGCTCACCCAGTGTATCGAGTGTTTGCAACAGGCCTATCCTGGGCACCTGCCGAGTGATTTTCGCACCCAGTTGGATGAGCGCAGCGAGGCTTTATTTGCCCGCTACCTCAAACCCGTGCAGGGGGTGGATGCGGTATTAACGGCCCTGCGTTCGCGCGGCATTGCCTTGGCGGTGGCGAGTAATGGCGGCTTCGATAAAATTAATTTGAATCTTGAGCGCACGGGCTTAAGCTCTTATTTCTCTGGCTGTATTGTCAGTGCCGAACATGTAAATCAACCGAAACCGGCGCCGGATGTGTATTTGGCGGCGGCGGAAGCTGAGGGCGTGCCGCCACAATTTTGTTGTGTGGTGGAGGATTCTGATGTGGGGGCTTTAGCCGGTTTGAGCGCGGGTATGCGGGTGTTGTTATTCAGGCCGCCCTGGCGCAGTCATCACACAGCACCGCCCGCAGGCGCTGAAGTGTTTGACGATATGCAGCAGTTGTTGGGGCTTATTCTTCGTTATTAGCGTGTTCTCCGGGCTAGACAAGTGTTTAAGCCTGCATAATTAATTGCTGCGGGTGAGATGTGAAGGGCGCATCGCTACTCAGCCCCCAAAACGATGTCATTAAGTTAAGGATTTTTGTCCATTGACGTAGCCCGGATGGAGCGCAGCCTAATCCGGGTTTTGCCGCACCACCCCGGATTAGGCTGCGCTCCATCCGGGCTACAGAGTCAGTTTCATTGATATAGAGACGCCGAAACTTTTAACCTAGTGGCATCCCCCCCATTTTCTGTGCCTGCGCTCAGATCAGGCCTGTCCTAAACAAGGGTGCTTACCAAGGCACACATAGTTACGCATAAAAATCTCTACACATAAAAAAACCGCTCGCAGACGCTGTGCCTGCGAGCGGTTTTTTGTCGTCAGATTAAATTAAAGCGGGGTAGGTGCTGGTGCGCCGTCTTTAATCCATTTGTACAGAGCATTCAGCTCAGTTTGGGTGAGGCCCGCGCCGCCGCCGGGTGGCATGGACTGTTTACAGCCGGTGGCGCCATCGCGGCAGACAACGGATATGGTTTTGCTGCCGCCGGAGGCTTTCAGGTACAGCCAGCTGTGCTCAGGATCGCCCGGCACTACCAGGCGGTAGGCTTCGGCGTTGGCGGAATCCACATTGACCAGGCGTTTGACTATATCCGCAGAGCTAATTTCATAGCCCAAGCGCAGATTGCCGTCCTCGCCCACACCGTGACAGGTGGCGCAGCCAGCGCGCTCTAAAGCCGGGCGCACGGTTTCGTGGAAGTAGCCTTTTTCTGGTGCAATAACGACCGGTTCTTCGGGTTTAACCGAGTTGGGGTCAATTTTGCTGGACCAGAAGTCCATCTCGCGGCACTGAGCTACTAGCTCTTTTTGCAGCTTGGTGTCGTTGGTCGCTATGCCGGTTTTCACGCGGTATTTTTCCCAGACGTTGTCGATCCAGCCATGCAGTTTCCAGAACAGGTAACCATCTAGGTTGCGGCGTTGGTTGGCGATGCTGTGGGCCTGGTTGTTGGGCGGATAGCCGTTGAAGTGCAGAGCGCCGTGCAGGCCGCTGTCGCTGCATTGTATCCATTTGCCGAAGTCGCCCTCGGTGGGCCAGCGCCGCAACACCTCTTCTTTCGTCATGGTGTCGATGGTGTCGGCTAGGGACGCGTTGGATTTGTTCGCGCTCGTCCAATCTCTGAAGTACTGCTGCACCTGGCTCGGGTAATCGGTTTTTGCCGGGAATTTCTTCCAGCCTTCAAACTGCTCGGCGTGTTTTGGCCACAGCTGTTTGAGCGATTGAATCATGTGGCGGTGCATGACTAAGAATTCATAGCCATCTTGAGCGCCGGTACATTCGTTTTGCTCGGGTTTCATTTCGGGGTAGGTACAGGGGTTAATTACACCACCACGGTTGCCAAAACTGCTGCAACGGCGCACTTCGTGCCAGGTGAAGTGGGCTTCTTGCCAGGCGTGATCTTCCATCCATTTAATAACCTCTGGCTGCACAACAACGTCGGTTTGGTTGTTTTGCGTAAAGGTGGCGATACCGCTGGCCATGGTGGCATCAGTGGCATGGGGCGAGAAGCCGTCCACGCAGTGATCCACGGTATGGCTGTGGCCGGAAGAACTCGACGAGCTGGATGAGCTAGATGAGCTTGAGGAACTGGACGAGCTTGAGGAAGAGCTGCGGCCGGAGGAGGAACTTGAGCTTGAGGAACTTGAAGAACTGCTGGAGGAGGAGCTTGAAGAGGATGCAGGGGCTGCACCACAGGCTGCTAACAGGCTGGCAAGGAGAAAAACTCCCGCCAGCTGCCGCGCTTTTGGCCCCACCTGGGAGGGCGCAAGGTGAACAATACGAGTCATAGCCATTACCTTTTTTTTATAGTGACACCGCAGCTGTACCGGTGGGGGCCGGTGGCGTTGCAGGTTGTGGAGTTTGAGAAATGTCATACGCGAGCAGCGCCCGCTAACACAAAGCCCAGCCCTGGTCTTTAGCGGTTGCTGCGGTGGAGGTGAAGATTTACACACCTGGGGATTTGTATGACCAGGCGATCATACCGAGTCTGGTATATAAATCTGTTAAAAGCCGCACTTCCTGCTTAAAAGTATGATTTTTAGGATTGAATCCACAGGCGTGAATTGGCTTGAGGTGTGAGGCGCAAAATCGCCCCATATTGATTGAGTAGGGGTTAAAATCGCGCTTCGCGCCACTTGGGACGTTTGGAGTGGAGACATAGAGAGGGCCCGCGCGCCCGTTAAAAATAATGTACAAGGTAGAAACCCATGGTGACCATGCTAATTATTGTTTTTGTGCTCGCCTACGCGGCTATAGTGTTTGAGCACCCGCTCAACATTAATAAATCTGCATCGGCTTTACTGGGGGCGGGTTTGTTGTGGACTATTTATGCCATCTGCGACCCGGATACTCACGCCATTGGCCATGAGCTTGCCGAAACACTGGCCGCTACAGCGCAGATTGTGTTTTTTCTCATGGGCGCTATGACGATTGTTGAAGTCATCGATGCACACAACGGTTTTCAAGTTGTTACCCAGCGCATCAAAACCCAACGATTATCTTCATTGGTGATTGTGGTGGTGGGTGTGACATTTGTGTTGAGCGCCATTTTGGATAACCTCACCACAACCATTGTGATGGTGTCGCTGATGCGCAAGTTATTAAGCCAGCGCGAGGATCGCTTGTTGTTTGCGGGCATGATTGTAATTGCCGCCAACGCCGGTGGCGCCTGGTCGCCCATTGGCGATGTGACCACCACCATGCTGTGGATTGGCGGGCAGATTTCACCGGCCAATATTATCGGCAGTTTAATTCTGCCTTCACTGGTTAATGCGTTAATTCCCTTGGCTGCAGTGGTGTATAGGGTGCGCGGCCGCAAGGTGGTGGCGCCGGTTGTGCGGCCCAGTGAGGAGCATTCAACGAGCGCATTGGAGCGCAACGTGGTTTTTTACTTGGGCCTCAGTGTTTTGGTCGCCGTGCCGATTTTTAAAGCGCTCACCCATTTGCCACCCTTTATGGGCGTGTTATTTGGCTTGGGTATTTTGTGGTTGGTAGCGGACCTGCTGCATAAAAACAAAGATGATGAAGCTAAATCCCACCTCACCTTAGTACACGCCCTAACGCGCATTGATATGGCTTCCATCGTATTTTTTATCGGCATTTTATTTGCCGTGGCAACCCTTGAGCACACCCATATCCTCAGCGCTTTAGCCACCTGGTTGGATGCGGCAATCGGCCGGCTGGACTTGATTGTGTTCATTATTGGCCTGGCCAGCGCGGTGGTGGACAACGTGCCTTTGGTGGCCGCTTCCATGGGCATGTACAGCCTAGAGCAGTATCCGGCGGATGGTTTTTTATGGGAGTTTTTAGCCTATTGCGCAGGCACCGGCGGCTCGATATTAGTGATTGGCTCGGCTGCAGGGGTGGCGGCCATGGGGTTGGAAAAAATCGATTTTCTTTGGTATCTGCGCAAGATCAGTTGGCTTGCCCTGATCGGTTATCTGGCTGGCGCTGCAGTTTATATACTGCAGACCAGCCTGGCCTAAAGAGGCTGTTTACTGCTTGGGCGCTGGGCTTTTACTGCCTGGGCGCTGGGCTTTTACTGCCTGGGCGCTGCGCTTTGGGCGATGATGTCTTGGATGATTGCATCGACGCATAAGCCCTCGATTTCGGCGTCGGCGGTGAGGCTGATGCGGTGGCGCAGCACGGCGGGGGCGACGCTTTTAACATCGTTGGGCGTCACGTAACTGCGCGCCTGTAGCAGCGCCAAAGCCCTGGCTGCCGCCTGCATCCCCAGCCCCGCCCGAGGGCCTGCGCCGCGCTGCAGGCCGGGCCATTGGCGGGTGGCGCGCACCAGCTGCACTATGTAGCCCAGCACTGCGTCATCCACGGTTATTTGGCTGCAGATTTTTTGCAGGCTGTTGATATGGGCCGGGGTTAAAAATGGCCGGATGACCTCCAGCGGGGTGCGGGTTTTACCCATGGTTTTAACCAGCACAGTTTCGTCTTCCAGGCTCGGGTAGTCGATTAACACCTTGACTAAAAAACGGTCCAGCTGCGCCTCCGGCAGTGGATAGGTGCCTTCTTGTTCGACTGGGTTTTGCGTGGCGAGCACCATAAAAGGCGCCGGTACAGGCAGGGATTCGCCCTCAATACTCACCTGTTGTTCTTCCATCACCTCCAGTAGCGCGGCCTGAGTTTTGGCTGGCGCGCGGTTGATTTCGTCGGCCAGCAGCAGATGGGTAAACACCGGGCCTTTGCGCACTTCAAAACTCTGGCTGTGCATATTGAATAAGGCGTGGCCGGTGACATCGCTGGGCATCAGGTCGGGCGTGAATTGAATGCGGCGAAACTCGCCGCCAAAGCAGCGGGCCAGGGCGCGCACCAGCAGGGTTTTGCCCAGCCCCGGCACCCCTTCGAGCAACACATGGCCGCGCGCGAGCAGGGCGATCAGCACCTGCTGCACAACGGCGTCCTGGCCCAGCAGTACCTGTGTGATGGCCTGCTGGCTCTTTTGCACCAGCTGGTGGGCTTGGGCGAGGGTGGCAGGGTCGATGGTGTCGCTCATAGGTGATTCCTCAGGTGCTGCAGGGCTGCAATGATGTCGGTGATGGTGTGCGCCTGGTGTTCAACCGGGCGGCGCAGGGCCTTAAGCAGCAGGGGCGCTGTGAGCCCGCTAAGTTGTTCAAGGCGCAGTATCTGTTCGGCGGGCGTCAGCTGGTGAAAACCCGGCACTCGGCGGGCGGCGCGTTTGAGGCAGTCCTGGCGCAGGGCGGCAATTTCCGCCTCTATCAGTGGCGGCCGCGCGAGATAATTGGCCCAGGCTTTAAAGTGATCCAAAAACGCCCGCCGCTGTTCTTGATTGTCTACCAGAGGTTCGCCAAAGCGCACATTCACTTGCCACAGCCAGGCCACCAGCGCCAGCAGGCTGGCCAGCACCGCCTCAGGTGCCAGTGCCCAGAGCCGCTGCCACAGGGAGGGGGCATCGAGGTTAATAAACCAGGCCACCTGCTGGCCCGGCCCGAGCAGGGATTGTAAAAAGTAACCGTGATCGGCGCAGTCGAGGCGGTTGTTGTGCCAGGCGGAAAGATTGCTCAGCAGGCTGATGCGCCCTGCACCCAGGGTAAAACCCGCCGCAGCTGCCTGTGTGGCGTCGCTGCCCGCTAGCCAAAGCGGTGCTTGGCTGTCCTCGCCAATCAGCAGTGTGCGGCCCGGCCCTAAATCAACCAGCAAGGGGAGCGGCTTGTCGGGCAGTGCGATGGGGCGCGCGGTGGCGCTTTGATCACAGATGCGCCCGGCGGGCAGCTTGAGGACATAGTGTGTGGTTGCGGGCGGCTGCGCGGCGGCGGGCGCGGGCACCTCAAGTTGTGTATCGGCGTCGCCAAGCTCAAGGCCCAGTTGTTCAAGGATCGGGTCGGTCTCTATGCGGTTTAGATCCACAAACGGATTGCCCAGGTGGTAGAGCAGATGGCCGCCCTGGTGCACCCAGCTGAGCAGATGCTCAGCTTCGTCCGCGCTCAGGCTGCCGTAGCCGTCGGCGATAATCAGGCTATCGCCGGGGCCAAGGCTGTTGCCCTGCCAGTGCAAGCGGCCGTCGGCAATATTCTGCAGGGCCTGGTGGCTGCGCCAGGTGAGGTGAGTTTTATCGCTTAAATACAGCTGGGCGGCAAGATAAGGGTTGCTGCGGGCGGCTTTGCTCCACCCCTTGTCCAGCTCTTGGTATTCGCGGGTGAACAAAATCCAATAGGCGGCAAACAGCAGCAGGCCCAACAAGACCAACCAAAGCGGTGCGCGCAGGTGTTCTGGTAGGCGTTTAAACATGGGCCGCGCCCTTAAATTCCCCATTCACACCCCAGTGTTCAGCCCAGTTGCGGCACAGCTGCTGGGCCAATGCCGGGTCGGGGGCTTGATGGCCATAGGCCAGCCGTTGCCAGTGGTGGGTGAGGTTAAGCAAATAGGCGCGCGCAGCAGGGGTGAGATTTAGCGCGGCGCCCGCCAGGGCCAGGCAGTCTTCTTCGGTGTGGCTGGGTTTTAAATCCAGCCCCTGTTGCAGCAAGGCCACCAGGGTGGCGCGGTATAAAAGCGCCAGGCACTGCCGATAATCACCCGCCAAACACAGCTGCAAAGCCACCTCGGCAGGACTATCCGGCAGGCTGCTTGGGCGTATATCCAGGCCAAACACCTCCTGGGGGCTGGCGGCGCTGCTGGCCGGGGTGCGGTAGCTGCCAAAGCGGGCCAGCAGACTGCGGTAGTTAAAGGCGAGCCAAAGGATAAGGGCCAGCACCAGCGTCCAAAGCAACACTTCTAACACGCGTGCTACGCTGGCAATCAGCTGTTCCCAGTGGGCGCTAGTGGCGCTTGGGTGGTCGTCCTGCTGCCACTGCCAACGCCAGTGGTGCACCAGCTGGGTGTGTTTTTGATGGAAGTCTTCCCCCGCCAGGATGCTGGCGATTTTGGCTTGTTCAGCTGGGTAATTGGCGTTGAGTGCCTGTGCCGGTTGCAGCTCAGCAAACAGGCGTTCAGGGTGCGCTAGAAGATCCAGTGCCTGCTGGATGTCACCGACCTGCGCCTGCTCTTGGGCTTCTGCTTGTTCCTGGAGTTGTATCTGTTCCTGGGGTTGTGCTTGTTCTTGTGCTCGCGCCTGGGGCGCCAACGCGGGTGTCCAGAGGCAGGCGCAGAGCAGCATCAGCAGTAGGCTAGGGCCTAGGCGCTGGGCGAGGGTTTTAAAACTGATGTCCAGATCCCAGGCCTCCAGCCAGATGCGCCGGTTCAAATAAAGGCTAAACCCCGTGGCGACAAAAAAGGGCGCTACTAGAGCGCTGACCAGTATGTACAGGGTGTTATAGCCTGCGGCAAAGGCGTCGCTCGCTAGCAGCTCATGTAGCTGCGGCAGGTTCCATTCGAGACTGCGCGGCACCAGGGCATAGCCCGCCACCCACAGAGCCAACACCAAAAAGCCCTCCATATGAGCCAGCAACAGGGCCACCTTAGCAGCGGTGGAGGCGTTTTCTCCGGCCAGATGCTGCAAGCGCTGCCGCCTGTTTTTACCGGTTTGCCCTTCTAAAACGGTCAGCGCACAGGTGTAGGCGCGCCAGAGGCTCAGCCTGCGCCAGAGAATAGCAGCCAGCCAGTCTTTGGCTAAAAGGCGCGGCGCGAGTTTAAGCACTTGGGCCGTGCTCAGTTCGTTGGCAAAAATTGCCTGGCTGAGAAAGTGCAATAAAAACCGCTCCCAAAGCGGTTTGCCCAACCAGTAGAACAGCCCGGGCAGCGCTACATGCTGCGCGGGCACCAGCCAGCTGAGCAGAATCCAGGGCGCCGCTAGGGCCAGCCAGATTTTCACCATGGGCCACCACCAATGGCGGCCCATTTGAATGCCCAGGTCGCAGGCCTCCCAGGGGCTGCGGGGGCGGATTTCAATCGCGCGGCGCTCAAGCTCCACGGCGGCGCCCCGCCAGTACTAGATACGCGCCCACCACAGCCCACAACAGGCCGCCCACCGTGTATTTCAGCCCGGGCGCCAGCAGGTTGTTCGACGACCAAAAGGCCTCAATAAAGGCCGCCACTACCAGCATCAGCCCGGCCCCCATGGCCAGGACAATGGCTTGGGCACCGGCCAGGCGCAGGGCCTCTAGGCGGGGCAGCCGAGCGGGGGCAACTAAGGCCAGGCCCAGCTTAAGCCCGGCCACACCTGCGATGATAATCGCGGTCAGCTCAAAACTGCCGTGGCCGATCACGAAGGTGAAAAAGGTCTGGGTAAATCCCAAATGAGTTAAGTGGGCCGCCGCACCGCCCAGTATCAGCCCGTTGTAGAACACCAGCAACAGGCTGCCAACACCAAATAAGAGCCCGCTGGCACAGGTGCGAAACGCCACGCCTATGTTGTTGCGGATGTAAAAGCCGAACATCTCCCAATTGGTTTGCGAATCGCGCGCTTCGCCCAGAGTGATGTTGTCTGGCTGGTACATTGCCTCCAAATGCTGCACCGCTTGGGGCGGCATCAGGCTGTAGATTAAATCGGCTTGATAGTACAAGGCCCAGGCAAAGGCCAGGGCGGGCAGGTAGAAGAGTGCACTCACCAGCGCGAACAGGCGCGCATCCTGTCGCACTGCTTGGGGAAAGTCGCTGACGACAAAGCGCCAGAAGGTCTGCACAAACCGCGTCGGGCGCCGGTAGAGATAACGCTGCCCGCGCACGACCAAATCCGCTAGGTACAGCTCTAACTGGCCAGTGTACTGGCGGCGCTCACACAGGGCGTGGGCCTGGCAAATCTGCCGGTAGTGGTGGGCAAACTGGGCGGAGGGCACGGCTTTAGCTGAAGCCTCCAGTGTTTTGAGCTCCTCGGCAAACGCCTGCCAAACAGCCTCGCCGCGCCGTTCAAAGTCCGCTTGTTTCATGATCCTTATCCTCTGCGCCTGGTGTGGCGGGTTTTGTGGATGGCGCCGCAGTAGGGCCCACACCCGCGATTTGGTTAGCCATTTGCTGCAGGGCGAGCACAGCGTGTTCAGCTGAGCTGCCCGGCAGCAGCGGCGCCAAAATTCCCGCCAGCTCCACCTGCCGCGCGTGGCTAATACTGGCGCAGCGCTCGGCGAAACTGACCAGCGCGCGCCGCTCGGCAAGGCTCAGGCCATTAAACACGGCCCGTTTGCCCAGGCGCCCATCAAGCTGGATCTGCCGCGCCGCTGCACTGGTGTAAATAACCAGGGTGCCAGCGGCTATGTCGCCGAGGCGTTTACTAAACGGGTGGCAAATGCTCACCACCGCGCCCAAGCAGTACAACACCGGCAGAAAATCCACCACCATCAACAGATTGCGCAGCAGCGAGCTGCTAAAACGCACCGGGCTGCCATCATCGTGCACTACCTGCAGCTGCATGATGCGTTTGCCCGGTGTGGCGCCCTGGTTAAACACATCAAACACCACCGGGTAAAACCATTCCAAGCTAAAGGCAATTATCAACATCAAGCCGCCGCCGAGTTTACCCAGCGCACCCAGCACCGACGACACGCCCGCCAGTACAATCAAGCGGATAAACAGGTCAATTGCATAGGCGTAGGCGCGCGGGCAAATACTGGCGATGCTAATGGGCAGGCGCACCCCCTCAGGGGTTTCGATATGGGATTTGGTGTCTAACATGCAGGTCCGAAGCTGGCGTGTGATCCTCAATGCTCATCCGAGAGAATAAACAGGGTTGGCATGGTAGCGAGCTTGGCAGCGGCCGGGCAACTTGCCACGCTAAGTTCACTGCGCTCTAAGTTCACTATGCTTCAGCCGGGGTGCGCACATGGGAGTTCCTTACTAACCTGGCGACACAATAGATGCTCCTGATCTATTGTGTTTCGCTCTTCTAAAACGGCCGAAAACACCGGGCTTTTTGGTCGTGGCGAGGCGCCTAACTTGTTTTAGCGAAGCTCGCAGCGAGGGCACCTTCCAGCGCGGTATCAATGCTGCAGTTATTCGCCCAGCCTAAAAACCCGCCGGATTAATAACGGCAGTTTTTAGTTGGATGCCACAGGTTAAGTTTTCCAATTGCCAAACCCCGCCTACACTTAACACAAAGCAATACAAAAACCAGGCCTTAAGAGAGTACACCATGGATATATCAAGCGAGCGCCGCCAGTTCACCCGCGTGGGTTTTGCGGCGGAGGCCGAATTGATTCAAGAGGGAAAAACCGTTCGCGCCGAATTGATTGATATTTCCCTCAACGGCTTATTAGTACGCACCCCGGATGAATACGACTTCCGCACGGATATTCCCTGTTGTGTGCACATACATCTATCCGACGACACCCTGATTCAAATGCAGGTGGCCCTGGTGCATTCGGGCAGCCAATGTTTGGGCTTCCACTGCACCAGCATTGATATGGACAGCATTATTCATCTGCGCCGCTTAATTGAGATGAACCTGAATGATCCAACGGCGGCAGAGCGGGTTTTGGCTGAATTAGTGCGCAGGCAAAAAGATCCGCAGGAATAAAATTAGCAGCATTAACCTGACGGCTTTTATGGCGGGTTAATAGGTGCGGCATGGACGCCACAACGGCGGCCCAAGCAGTTGCGAGAACCTTGTATTACCCCATGGCGAAACAAAAAAAGCCCAGGCTGCTAACCTGGGCTTTTTTGTGGAGCCAAAATAACCTATTGCAAAATAGGTGTAGTCCAATCCACCCACTTAGCTTTGTCGCCTTTTTTGGCGCTTTGTTGGTTAATGGCGCCGGTAGTGGCATTTTGATCCTTCAAAAAGCGGTTGATGCTAGCGGTTAAAGGCGCAGTCCAAGAAGAGTCTGCCGAGCAGTGGCTGCGGCCTGAACCCACTTGTTGGCTGATGTTGCTTTCAGCACCGAGCGCCTTATAAATTTCCGCACCGGCTAAAACGCCGTTGGCAGAAGAGGTTAAACCCAGCCAGTCGGCCGAGAGCTGCTCCAACAATAAAAAGCCGCGCGGTGCAATCAAGCCGATCATTTCATGGGTATCAACCGGGTTGGTGTTGGGGCTGCTGGTGTATTTTGAAAATACCTCACCCAGCCACTTAGCTTCAGTGAAGGCGCTGCTTAAGGGTTGCGCGCCACTTTCACCCGGCACACCCCGGAAAATAGCCGTTCCACCCACACCCGGTTCTACCGGAATGGTTAAGGCAATACGGTCATCCATTACGCCAGCAGCGAACGCACCCTTACCCCAGCGAGAACAGCCGGATACAGCAACTTTTGCCGGGTTAAACAATTTGTTCGGGTCTTTTTCCATCAAGTCGATAATCCGGCTAACACCCCAGCCCCAAGCGGCTAAAACACCGGTGGCTTGGTGGGTAGTACCGTGCACTGTGTAGAAGGCACCTGCTTTGGATGTTTCGTTGGCCACACTGGTAACGTTTAATTCAATTACCGCAACACCCGTTAAGGCGCTTTGTGGCAGGGTGGTGCCCATGCCGCCATAAGTGATAATCGCAGGGAATGGCCCGTTGCCTGATGGCGTCTTAACGGTGACGCTAAAGGAGGCGCTTTTTCCTTGGTGGGAAACATTGACGGTTATTTTGTCGCGCGCAACAGTACCGGTTACGGATTCTGGAATGGGCTTTTTGCCGTACACATGGTCTTCAACTAGGCGGCGAATTTCTTGGTGACGGCATTTCCAATCGGCTTTAGTTGCAACGCGGCTACCGTCGATTTTCTTAAATGGGTCAGGCAATTTTGCATTATTCACGCTAATGGCGGTGCTCGGCACAGAACACTCCGAGCCCCAGTTTTCCACAAACGCTGTACCGCTGGATGAGCTTGAGCTGCTGGAGCCAGCTGGGAACCAAGTGCGCAGTTGTTTCGCAGTGGCAACCGCACATTCATTGGTACAGGCACCCACATTACCAAACGGCATATTAGTTGTGATGTATTCAACTAAATCTTGTTGAGTGGGATATTCATTAATAATCGCTTGGGTCAATTTATAGCGGCCATTGACGCCTTCGCCTTTAGCACCGTGACACGTCTGACAATTATCCGCCCAATAATTTACCGTTCCCCCCGTGGATGAACTGCTAGAGCTGGATGAGCTGCTGGAGGATGAGCTCGATGATGAACTGGAGGAAGAGCTTGAGCTTGATGAAGAACTGGAACTGGAGCTAGAACTGGAGCTTGAGCTGGATGACGAGCTGTAATCGCCGCCGCAACCGGATAACGCGGCGACGAGCAGGAGCAACGGCCAGCGCTGCTTAATTATATGAGGTGCGAAATTCATGGAGGACTCCGAGCGAGTGGGCTTAATTTTTATAATGGGTATTTTTTAATTGTGCCGAAGCACGCAGATTCCATTGTCCATTGCTAAGCGTGAAACTACTGTGAGGCTCTTCGAAAAGTTTCCAGATATATAGTATTTTCGTGTTTATTTTTTTGTTTTTATCATCATATTGTCAGTTTATTCGATTTTATTTGATGGCTAAAAATCGCCAGATCTACTTGGAAAAAGCACGTTTTAACATCACGTCAATTTGAATTGAGTCGTCGAGTTGATGGTTTTTGCAGGTGTTTTGGAGTGGGTTTTTTAATGTGCGGCAGCACTGCTGCGCTGTCGTCACCTTTAAAAGGCGGTGATTATGGTTTTGTCTATTTTTATAATGGGTTAAGGCGGCAGGTGGCTTGTACAGCAGTTGCCGGGCGGTGTTTGTATATTTTTGCCTGCAGGTAAAAACGGCAAATAACCGCCCGTTAATTCGATCTTTTCAGCTTCATATTCATCCAGCGAACAAATGGATTATCCTGATTTATTTGCAGGCTGGATGGATAACAACTGTAAACTGCGTCGCAGTTTTGTGCGTGCTGCTGTTAAGGCAGGTCAAACCAAAGTGCCTCCACCTCACTGTCACCTGCCGCTAATAAAATAGCGTCCTCACGCTCAATTTTGACGCCATCCCCCGCTGTTAATTGTGTGGAGTCGAGTGTGAGTGAGCCTTTAATTAGATGCAGGTAATAATGGCGCTCAGCGTTTAGTGCAAGGTTTAAGGTTTGTTCGGCCTGTAACAACACCTGAAAAACGCGTGCATCCTGCTTAATCACTAAACTGCCTTGTTCACCATCCGGGCTAGCTACCAGCGTCATACCATGTTCACGGCCAAAATGTTTTTGCTGATAACCCGGCGCTTGATTTTCGACATTGGGTTTAATCCAAATTTGCAAAAAATGCAGCGGCTGTTGAGCAGGATTATATTCGCTGTGCGCAATGCCTTTGCCTGCCGACATTAATTGAAATTCACCCGCAGGCAAGCGCGTGACATTACCTTGGCTATCTTTGTGGGCAATCTCCCCATTTAAAACATAACTGAGAATTTCCATATTGGCGTGGCTGTGGGTGTCAAAGCCTTTGCCAGGTGCCACATGGTCGTCATTAATCACCCGCAGGGCGGAAAATCCCATCTGGTTGGCATCGTAATAACTGCCGAAGGAAAAACTGTGTTGGCTTTGCAGCCAGCCAAAATCGGCTTTGCCTCGGCTGTTGTGGGCGCGAAGGGTAATGCTCATAGTGAATTCCTCTATTTCAACAAGCTGTTAAAAAACTCAGTTAATTCCACTGCTTGAATTTGCACGTTTTTGCCAAAAATTCGGATTAGGCTTTTTCGCCCAATGTGTGAAAAACGCCCAGAGCCTAAGCCTGTGATGCGCTCACAAAGGGTTCAACTGAGATTGTTAGGTTTAATCATGTGTCGTGTGGCGTGATACTTATTCGTTGCCCCAAATTGCCGCCCTAGGCGCCAAAACGTCGATCCAAGCTCAGGCTGCCGCCCCCTGAGATCGCCAGGGATGCACTCGCCGCTAGCAGCGCCAGGGCAAATTCATAACCGTTGTTGGCCATAAACAATCCGTTGGGCAGGTGCACACTCACAGCGGCTACCAGCATAGTAAAGGCTAGAACCGCTGCGGCAGGTCGTGTCAGTAGGCCCAGAATTAATGCCAGGCCGCCAAAAAATTCCGCGCTGCCCGCCAGTGCCGCCATCAGTACACCCGGATTTAGGCCCATAGACGCCATAAATTGCCCGGTGCCCTCAAGGCCATAACCGCCAAACCAGCCAAATAATTTCTGCGCGCCGTGGGCGGCAAAAATAACGCCGACCGGTACGCGCAGTATTAGGGGCGCTAGGCTGGCTTGAGTATGTAATAAGGTTTGAAGTCGGTTCATAAAAATTCCTCAATATATTTGATGTATTAACTTGGCAATCACCTCGGTTTATTGCCTGTTGAAGTTACTTTAGGGCAGGGATGCCGGTTAAAAAAGCGGAAGTTTTTGACTAGAATGTTCAAAAAAATTGAACATGAGAGGAGTGCCCTATGCGCCATGCCATTAGCCTTGATGCCCTGCGAATTCTTGATGCCATAGAGCGCAAAGGCAGTTTTGGCGCCGCCGCCGAGGCCATCCACAAGGTGCCTTCGGCGCTGTCGTACACAGTGGCAAAGTTAGAAGCGGATTTGGCGGTGAGTATTTATGATCGCAGCGGCCAGCGGGCAGTATTAACGCCCGCTGGCCGCTTGTTGTTGGATGAAGGCCGCCATTTACTGGCCGCCGCCGAGCGCCTGGAGGCGCTCATTCAGCAGCTAATAAGCGGTTGGGAGCCTTCGCTGCGTATCGCGCGGGACACTATTTTGCCCATGGCGCCGCTGTTGGGGGTGCTCGGGCAGTTTAATCAGCTGGATAAACAGGTGGAGATCAGCCTCAGCGATGAGGTGTTGGGCGGCAGTTGGGACGCTCTGGTGGCGGAGCGCTGCGATTTGATCCTGGGCGCCGGGGGCGAATTGCCGCGTGGGCATTTTGAATACCGCACTATAGGTGAGGTTGAGTTTGTGTTTGCCGTCGCCGCTGGTCACCCCTTAACGCAGCGAACGGCGCCGGTGGATCAGGCCGCCATTCGCGATCTGCCCACCATAGTGGTGGCCGATTCCTCCCGCAGCCTGCCGGGCCGCTCCAGCGGCATATTAGATGGCCGCCACACCATCCGCGTGGCGAGTATGCAGGCTAAATTAGATGCCCAGGTGTTGGGTTTGGGGGTGGGTTTTTTGCCTAAACATCTGGCTGAACCTGCGCTGCTAAGCGGCAGCCTGGTCGCGCTCCCCTGTAGTATTCCCCGCCCCAATATGCCCGCCTACATGGCCTGGCGCAAAGACAATAAGGGCCTGGCGCTGCAGTGGTTTGTACAGGCCTGCTCTGCCGTGCGCTGGTTTTTATGAGGTGAAAAGCCGTTAATCAACCTTGATGTCGGCTGCCGGGCTGCTCTGCTTGATGGCCTCATAGAGCGCGCAGCCTAAAATCAGTGACCCGCCGATCAGCGTGTTGAGGTTGGGGGCCTCATTTAACACCCACCAACCCAACACAATCGCCAGCGGCGGTTGAAAACAACTGATGAGACTGACGGATTTGGCCGCCAGGTGTCGCAGGCTCACCACAATCAGGGTGTGGGCAAACGCCGTGCTGACCAACCCTAAACCGAGTATCAGCCACCAATCGGTGGTAGTTAACGGTTTTAGGTGGGTGAACTGGCTGAAGGGCGCACACACCAGCGCCGCCACGCACACCTGAATCACCATGCTGTGCACGCTGGAGGTGTGGTTTAACCAGCGGCGTTGAAACACATTGCGCGAAGCGAGGGTGAGGGCGGAGCAAACCCCAAAGAAAATCCCCCACAGGGTTTGGCTGCCCCAATGCCATTGCGGCACCATAATCGCAAGTCCCACCAGCACCAACAGCGCCGCTATCACATCGGCCCGCTTGGGCAGCCGTTTATCCAGCAGAGGTTCCAGGGTGACGGTTACCACCGGTGTGGTGTAGTGGGCCAGAATCCCGATGGCCACAGTGGACACCTGCATACCCTTAAAAAAACAGCTCCAATGGATGCCCATCAACACGCCTAAGCCCACCACCAAACAGCGCTCGCGCAGAGTGCGAAAGCCCCAGGGCTGTTTTTGCCAAAGGGCAAATGCCAAGAGAGCAAAAAATGCGATGCCACAGCGTAGACAGGTTACGGTGATGGCATCGAGGGGAATGGTTTTGGATAACACACCATTAATGGCCAGCAACACCATGGCCGTATAAATGGCGAGGAGGCCCTCGGTGCGGGCGTGCATGTCTTTAGCTCAGGTGTTGTTCTAACCAGGCGGCGGCGCCAGCAAAGGCCACTTCAGGGTGCACAATCAGGTCGGCGGGCACATCGGCCACATAACCTTGTTGCGCGCCTTTGGCGGTAAATTTCTCACTAAAACGGCTGGCGCGCAGAAATTCAGCAAAGCGCGGCAGAATACCGCCCGCCATATAAACACCGCCGGTGGCGCCATAGGTGAGGGCCAGGTTGCCCGCGAATGAGCCGATAAAACTGCAAAAGGTGTTCAGCGTCAGCAGGCAGCTGGCATCGGTGCCCGCCAGGGCGTGCTGGGTAATCTCGGCGGGCTTAAAGGAACCTGCCGCAACGCCCTGTACCGCCGCTATGGCTTGGTGCAGGTGAACCAGGCCGGGGCCAGAGATAAACACCTCTGCAGACACATGCCCAAACAAAGACATAGCCGCCTTGATTACATCCGCTTCAAAGGCATCGCTGGGCGCAAGGTTCACATGGCCACCTTCGCTGGGTAGGGGCAGCCATTTGCCGTTGTAATTCACTACGCCTGCGACCCCCAGGCCAGTGCCTGGGCCAAACACCGCTTTATTGCCGTGTGGGTCGGCGCGGCCGGGTTTGATGTTAATTAAATGCTCCGGGTGAATATCACCTGCAGCGGCGGCTACGGCCGCAAAATCGTTCATGGCGATAAAGCGCGCCAGGCCAAATTCTTCGGCGACTGCTTTGCAGGAAAAGGCCCAATTTAAATTGGTCATGCGCACCCTGTCGCCCACCACTGGGCCCGCAATCGCCGCGCAGATGGCTTTGGGTTGTAAGCCTGGCACCAGGCCTATATAGGCGCGCAGCGCATCGCTGAAATTGGCGTAATTGCCCGCTGGCAAAATGTGAATATCGCTAAAGGTAAATTGATCGTTGGCGCGGCCGCTGATCAGGGCAAAACGGGCGTTGGTTCCGCCGATGTCGGCGACAATAGAAGGGTACATAGGCTAATCCAGGGCGCGAAAAATCGGCCACAATAGTGAAGCAGTTGGGACTGGTCAAGTTGAGCCAAACGCAAAAAAGGCCCTTGCGGGCCTTTTGCATAAGTAAGCTTGGGTGCTGGGGTTTAACGCTTGTCCCGCGCTGGGTATTCGCGAGTGGGGTAACCCGTGTAGAGCTGGCGTGGACGGCCAATTTTCAAGCCTTCAGTCACCATTTCATGCCAGTGGGAAATCCAGCCGACGGTACGGCCCACAGCAAAAATAGCGGTGAACATTTCAGTGGGGATGCCTATGGCTTTCATGATGATGCCCGAGTAAAAATCCACGTTGGGGTAGAGTTTTTTCTCGATGAAGTAAGGGTCTTCCAGGGCGATTTGTTCTAGACGCTTAGCGATCTTCAGCAGCGGATCGTTCTCCAAGCCGAGCTCAGTCAATACCTCGTCACAGGTTTGCTTCATCACTTTGGCGCGCGGGTCAAAGTTTTTATAGACGCGGTGGCCAAAACCCATCAGGCGGAAGGGGTCGTTTTTGTCTTTTGCCTTGGCGACGTACTTTTCAATGTTGGACACATCGCCGATTTCCTCCAGCATATCCAGCACCGCTTCGTTGGCGCCGCCGTGCGCGGGGCCCCAAAGGGTGGCGATACCGGCAGCAATACAGGCAAAGGGGTTAGCGCCCGAGGAGCCGGCTAAGCGTACAGTTGAGGTGGAGGCGTTTTGTTCGTGGTCGGCGTGCAAGAGGAAAATGCGATCCATAGCGCGCGCCAGCACTGGGCTCACGTTGGGTTCATCGCAGGGGGTGCCAAACATCATATGCAGGAAATTCTCTGCATAACTCATTCTGTTGTTGGGGTACACAAACGGCTGGCCTACACGGTGCTTGTAACACATGGCGGCCAGGGTAGGCATTTTCGCAATCAAACGATGGGCGGAAATAATGCGGTGGTGCGGGTCGGAGATATCCATGGCGTCGTGGTAAAACGCCGACAGGGCGCCCACTACGCCGCAGAGCATGGCCATGGGGTGAGAGTCGTAGTGGAAGCCGAGCAGGAAGCGGGCGATGGACTCGTTCACCATGGTGTGGTGGGTGATGATGTGTTTGAACTCGGCGTTTTGCTCAGCGGTGGGCAGTTCGCCATTGAGTAATAAATAGCAGGTTTCCAGATAATCGGATTTCTCCGCTAGCGTCTCGATAGGGTAACCGCGATGCAGAAGAACGCCCTTATCACCGTCAATAAATGTGATCTTCGATTCACACGAGGCTGTGGAAACAAAGCCCGGGTCGTAAGTGAAGTAGCCTTTACCCACCAAGCCGCGCACGTCGATAACATCTGGCCCGAGGGCGCCAGAATAGACGGGCAACTCAATAGGGGCAGACACCCCTTCGACCGTAAGTTGAGCTTTCTTGTCAGTCATTACGGACTCCTATAAATATGTTGAGTGTGTTATGGGTGCTCGGCGTCGGTGCCGTTTTGTTCGTTTGCTTTAGCAGTAAACAGGCCGATTCCAGTTACAACTGAAGAATCGGCTTGAGTGCTTCTTAAATCAGTGTGTTGATTCGGCAGCTGCGCGGTTTAACGCTAAGTGCGCAGCTCCTTATGATCAGCCGCTTTTGCATCCACAAAGAGCTTCCATTCCTTATATACGCTTGGATGGAGGGCTCATTTAGGCTCGGGTTACAAAAATAGTTAGCTGTGCTTCTATTTGAGTAACGCTTTGGGTGTGCAGTAATTAAACGCCAGCGCAAACTCCCGAGCATTCTGTGAGTATAGAGAAAAAGCACCAAATCAAGGAAGCAGAGAATCGTGAAAGCTCAGCTTAAAAGCGCTCCGAGGGCGATGGTATTTCATTTTGCTCGCTGGCGGTGCGTATTTTGTTATAAATCCCAATTTGAGTGCGTTTTTTGCCTTTGAGCCCTGATAAATTAAGGGTTTAACCGCAATGTTCGTTTGTATTTTCTAGCCTGCGTATCTATAATTCGCGCCGCTTTTGCGATGGCAATTCCGCGCTTTTTGCCGATTTTGTCGAGCAGCGGGTGCCTCCTAATACAGCTTGCAGATGCTGAAGTGCTGTTGATAAAGCGCTTTGCGCTCCTCTCCTTAAGGGTGGCTAGCATCTCTTAGTACAAATGCAGTATCGACTCACATTTCAGGGCTGGAAATCGCTAACGAGTTGAGTGTTCAAAGGACGTTGAACGTCTGTGTTGATTGGTTTTAGTCGTGAGCGCCGCTCGTCATATCGCTTGCTTTTTCAAACTTAATTCCTGATACGAAGGTACACATACTGTGAATAAAAACAGACCCGTCAACCTCGATCTAGCCACGATCACACTGCCTGTGACCGGTTACGTCTCTATCCTCCATCGCATCAGCGGCGTCATCATGTTGGCAGGAGTGCTGGGTTTGCTCTGGTTGCTCGATGCAACCCTCAGTTCAGAGGCCGGTTTTGCTTCCGTGCAAAAGTGTCTATCGTCACTGGGCGCCAAGATTGTTATTTGGGGAATTCTTTCTGCTTTGGCCTACCACTTGGTAGCTGGCATCCGCCATTTGATTATGGATATGGGCGTGGGTGAATCTTTAGCCGGCGGTCGTTTAGGGGCCAAGCTGGTGCTGGTTGTAGCGGCGGTGTTAATCGTAGGTTTGGGGGTGTGGTTATGGTAAGGGCAGCAACCAGTTTTGGTCGCAGTGGTGTCAGCGACTGGATTGTTCAGCGTTTTAGCGCAGTTATTTTGGCTGCTTACACTTTGTTTATTGCCGGTTTTTTAGTGACCCATCCCGGCCTTGACTACGCCACTTGGCACGGTCTGTTTAGCAATCTCGCCGTAAAAATCTTTACCTTACTAGCGCTCCTGTCGGTTGCTGCACACGGCTGGATAGGCCTTTGGGCTGTAATTACCGACTACCTCACCGCACGGGTTTTAGGCTGTAAAGCACTGCCCTTGCGTATGTTTATTCTGGCGACTTACGCCGTTGTGACCTTCGCCTATGTGGCCTGGGGAATTCAGATTTTGTGGGGTAATTAAGTTATGGCAAGTCTTCGTACCATGAGTTTTGACGGCATCGTAATAGGCGGTGGTGGTGCCGGTATGCGCGCTGCGCTGCAGATGGCGCAGTCAGGTTTTAAAACCGCAGTAGTCACTAAAGTATTTCCCACCCGCTCGCATACAGTATCGGCTCAAGGCGGTATCACCTGCGCCATCGCCAGTGATGATCCGAACGACGATTGGCGCTGGCATATGTATGACACAGTCAAGGGCTCCGATTATATCGGTGACCAAGACGCCATAGAGTACATGTGCTCGGTAGGCCCTGAGGCCGTATTCGAACTTGAGCATATGGGCTTGCCCTTCTCGCGTACCGAAAAAGGCCGCATTTACCAACGTCCATTTGGTGGTCAATCCAAAGATTTCGGTAAGGGCGGCCAAGCGGCGCGTACCTGCGCGGCGGCGGACCGTACTGGCCACGCCCTGCTACACACCCTCTACCAACAAAACGTCAAAGCCAACACCGTGTTTTTAAACGAGTGGTTTGCCGTTGATTTGGTGAAAAACCAAGACGGCGCTGTGGTGGGTGTTATTGCTATTAATATGGAAGACGGCGAAACCGTTTATATCCGCTCCAAGGCAACCGTACTGGCTACCGGTGGAGCAGGGCGCATTTATGCCTCCACCACCAACGCCCATATCAACACCGGTGACGGCGTAGGCATGGCCCTGCGCGCAGGCTTCCCGGTGCAAGACATCGAAATGTGGCAATTTCACCCCACCGGCATTGCAGGTGCTGGGGTGTTGGTAACCGAGGGCTGCCGGGGTGAAGGTGGTTTTCTGGTCAATAAAGATGGCGAGCGCTTTATGGAGCGCTACGCCCCCAATGCTAAAGACCTGGCCGGCCGCGATGTAGTGGCGCGCTCCATGGTGCGCGAAATCATCGAAGGGCGCGGCTGCGGCCCCAATGGCGATCACGTATTACTGAAGCTTGATCACCTGGGCGAAGACGCCCTCAACGCCAAACTGCCGGGCATTCTTGAACTATCCCGCACCTTTGCCCACGCCGACCCGGTTAAAGAGCCGATTCCTGTGGTGCCTACCTGTCACTACATGATGGGTGGTGTTCCCACCAATATTCACGGCCAAGCCTTAACGCTGGACAGCAATGGCCGCGATCAAGTGGTGCCCGGTTTGTATGCCTGCGGTGAAGTGGCCTGTGTATCGGTGCACGGCGCCAACCGGCTCGGCGGCAACTCACTGTTGGACTTAGTGGTATTTGGTCGCGCCTCCGGCTTGTTTATCGAGAAGGCGCTGCGCGAGGGTATTGAACTGCGCGAAGCCAGCCAAGCGGATCTGGAGCAGGCGATGGCTCGCCTCAACCGCTTAAATAACAGCACGGGCGGCGAGTCGGCGACTGTTCTGCGCAAAGAGCTGCAAACCATCATGCAGAATTATTTCGGTGTGTTCCGCACCGGTGAATTTATGCAGAAGGGCATTGAGCAGTTGGCTGCCCTGCGCCCACGCATTGAACAAATTGGCCTTAGCGACAAGAGTGCGGCGTTTAATACCGCGCGTATTGAAGCGTTGGAAGTGCAGAATCTGTTTGAAGTGGCTGAGGCCACTGCCATCGCCGCTGAGGAGCGCAAAGAATCTCGCGGCGCCCATGCGCGCGAGGACTTTGAAGAGCGCGATGACACCAACTGGTTGTGTCACTCTATTTATTTCCCAAGTGACAAACGTGTGGCTAAACGGGCGGTGAATTTTGCACCCAAAACCGTCGATGCGTTTGAACCCAAAGTGCGTACTTACTAAGCGGGGCAGGTGATTTTATGTTGAAAGTAGAAGTTTACCGCTACAACCCAGAGACTGACGCCAAGCCCTACATGAAAGCCTACCAGGTGGACACGGGCGGGAAAGATTTAATGGTGTTGGACGTGCTTGAATTATTGAAGGGACAGGATGAAACCCTCGCTTACCGCCGCTCGTGCCGCGAAGGTGTGTGTGGCTCAGACGGTATGAATATCTCCGGCAAAAACGGCCTCGCCTGTGTTACCCCACTGTCCAGCTGTGTTAAGAACAACACTCTGGTATTGCGCCCGCTGCCTGGTTTGCCGGTGATTCGCGATCTGGTTATTGATATGAGCCAGTTTTACGAGCAGTACCGCAAGATCGAGCCCTATTTGCAAAACCACAACCCGGCGCCCGCTATTGAGCGTTTGCAATCGCCCGAAGACCGCGAGAAGTTAGACGGCTTGTACGAGTGTATTCTGTGCGCCTGTTGCTCAACCAGCTGTCCTTCTTTCTGGTGGAACCCCGATAAATTTATCGGTCCTGCTGGTTTGTTGCAGGCCTATAGGTTCTTGGCCGATAGCCGCGACACCGCAACGGCCCAGCGGTTGGGTAAGTTGGATGACCCCTTTAGCGTGTTCCGCTGCCACGGTATCCAAAACTGTGTGGCGGTCTGCCCCAAAGGCCTAAACCCCACCCGTGCCATAGGCCATATACGCTCCATGTTATTGTCGCGAGCGACCTAGGCTGTTCTAGTCTTTAGTTAGTTTTTAGCCCCGCCTTTGCGGGGCTTTATTTGAGTAGGCCACAGATGTGGTTTGATCTATTAATGGCAACAGGCTCTGCACGACGGCGAGCGATAAAAGGTAGGTTGGCATCATGCAAAACAATTTGATGGAGCTTCTTTGGGGCACGTCCCATATCAGCGGTGGCAACGCCGCGTATGTTGAGGAGGTTTATGAGGCGTTCCTTCGCGATCCAAGTTCGGTATCGTCAGATTGGCGGGAGTATTTTGAAAAGCTGCCGCAAAACGGCCACGGCGGCAGCCCCGATGTACCCCACTCAGAAGTAATTGAATACTTTGAGTTGCTGGGTAAAAACCGCGCCCGCCCTCTGGTTGCGCCCGGCTCAGGCGCTATTGATGTCAAACACGAGCGCAAACAAGTTGAGTTGATGCAGTTGATCAACGCCTACCGTTTAAGCGGCCACAAAAAAGCCAAGCTAGACCCCCTGGGATTGCAAAAACCCGCCACTGATATTGAAGAGTTGGATCTGCACTTTCACGGCCTAAATAACAACGACCTAGACCTAGTGTTTCAAACCGGCGACCTCTCGTTTGGCAAGGCCGAAGCCAGCCTGCGTGACATTGTTAGCGATTTAGAAAAAACCTACTGCAGCACGATTGGCGCTGAAGTCATGCACATCACGCGCTCCAAGGAGCGCCGTTGGTTATTAAGCCGCCTAGAGTCCAGCCGTGCCAAAGCAGTCCTATCGCCAGAAGCCAAGCGCGCTCTGCTGGAGCGCTTAACCGCAGCGGAAGGTTTAGAGCGTCACCTTGATAGCAAATACCCCGGCACCAAGCGCTTTGGCCTGGAGGGCGGGGAGAGTTTGATCCCTATGCTCGATGCGCTGATCAAACGCGCTGGCTCCTTCGGTGCCAAAGAAATGGTGCTGGGTATGGCCCACCGTGGCCGTTTAAATACACTGATCAATATTTTCGGTAAAAGCCCATCCGATCTGTTCGGCGAGTTTGAAGGTAAAAAATTGGTGACCACCTCCGGTGACGTTAAGTATCACCAGGGTTTTAGTTCCAACGTGATGACTCCCGGCGGCGAAATGCACATCGCCATGGCCTTTAACCCTTCCCACTTGGAAATCGTCTCGCCTGTGGTAGAAGGTTCAGTGCGCGCCCGCCAAGATCGCCGTCAAGACCCTAAAGGCCACACAGTGGTGCCGGTGGTCATCCACGGAGATGCCGCCTTTGCAGGCCAGGGCGTGGTGATGGAAACCTTCCAGATGTCACAAACCCGCGCCTATCGCACCGGCGGCACCATGCATCTGGTCATCAACAACCAGGTGGGGTTTACCACTAGCCGCAAAGAAGATTCCCGCTCGACGGATTATTGCACCGACGTAGCCAAAATGATCGAGGCGCCTATTTTCCACGTCAATGGTGATGACCCAGAGGCGGTGATTTTTGTTACCAACCTAGCGATGGATTTTCGCAACGAATTTAAGCGCGACGTAGTAATTGACCTGGTGTGTTACCGCCGTCGCGGCCACAACGAAACCGACGAGCCGTCCGCTACCCAGCCCCTGATGTACAACGCCATCCGCAGCCTGAAGACCACCCGCGCGCTGTACGCTGAGAAGTTAGAAGCTGAAGGCGTTTTAGCCAAGGGCGAGGCCGATCAGCTGACTACCAACTACCGTGCGGCCTTGGATCGCGGTGAGTTTGTGGCGCAGGGTTTGGTAAATGAACCCGATTCCAGCCTGTTTGTTGACTGGCGCCCCTACCTGGGCCACGACTGGAATACGCCCGCTGATACCCGCATGGAGGTAAAAGCCCTGCAGGATCTAGGCGCCCGCATCAGCCATATTCCCGATGGCGTATTGGTGCAAAAACAGGTGCAAAAAATTTACGAAGACCGCATCAAAATGGCCGCCGGTTCCCTGCCCATCAACTGGGGTATGGCGGAATTGATGGCCTATGGCAGCCTTATTCAGGCGGGTATTCAGGTGCGCATCACCGGCCAAGACGTGGGCCGGGGCACCTTCTCTCACCGCCACGCAGTAGTGCACAACCAAAAAACAGCTGAAACCTATGTACCTATTCAGCATTTAGAAGACGGCAAAGCCAACTTCGATATTTACGACTCGTACCTGTCCGAAGAAGCCGTGTTGGCCTTTGAATACGGCTACTCAACCACTGCGCCTAACGCCCTGATTATCTGGGAAGCTCAGTTCGGCGACTTCGCGAACGGCGCTCAGGTGGTGATCGACCAGTTTATTACTAGCGGTGAGCACAAGTGGGGCCGCTTAAGTGGTATCACCATGCTGTTGCCACACGGTTATGAAGGGCAGGGGCCAGAGCACTCATCGGCTCGTTTAGAGCGCTTTATGCAATTGTGTGCTGAACACAATATTCAAGTCTGCATCCCCACCACACCCGCCCAGGTGTTCCACATGTTGCGCCGTCAAGCGCTGCGGCCGCTGCGCCGTCCGTTGGTGGTTATGAGTCCGAAATGGATTCTGCGCCACAAGCTGGCCACTTCCACGCTGGAAGATTTAGCCAACGGTCAGTTCCACAATGTGTTGGGGGAAAACATTCTTGCCCCACAAACCGTGCAACGGGTTATTTTGTGTTCCGGTAAGGTTTATTATCACCTGCTTGAAGCGCGGGAAGAGCGCAATGTGAATCATGTGGCTCTGGTGCGTATTGAGCAGCTCTATCCGTTCCCGGCGGCTGAACTTAAGGAAGCCTTGGCGCCCTTCAAACACATCAATGATGTGGTGTGGTGCCAGGAAGAGCCCATGAACCAGGGCGCCTGGTTCTCCAGCCAGCACCACATGATCCATGCCCTGGCGGAGATCAACCCTGCAGCTACCTTGCGTTATGTGGGCCGTGCGGCCTCCTCGGCGCCAGCAGCGGGTTATATGTCCCTGCACTTAGAAGAACAGAATGCCTTTATCAACGCGGCTCTTTCAGTGTCCGTTTAAATCCACCCGCAAGCAGCCTTAACTGAAGGACATTATTAGAATGACCATCGAAATTAAAGCGCCAACTTTTCCTGAATCCGTCCAAGACGGCACCGTTGCAACTTGGCACAAAAAACCCGGCGAAGCGGTTTCCCGCGATGAGCTGATCGTCGATATTGAAACCGACAAAGTGGTACTTGAGGTGGTAGCGCCTGCCGATGGCAGCATTAGCGAGATCCTGAAGCAGCAGGGCGATGTTGTGTTGAGCAATGAAGTAATCGCCTACTTTGTGGCTGGTGCAGGCGCCGCTGCAGCACCAGCTGCCGCGCCCGCCGCCGCAGCCCCTGCCAGTGCCAGCGCACCAGTAAACCCAGCCGCTAAAAAGCTGGCCGCTGAGAAGGGCTTGGATACTGCAAGCATCGCCGGTTCCGGCAAAGACGGCCGCGTGTTAAAAGAAGATGTGCTGGCCGCCTCCGCTAAACCCGCTGCTGCACCAGCCGCCAAACCCGCCGCTGCCGCTGTTGCGGCACCAGTAGTGGCCGAAGGTTACCGTATTGAAAAGCGCGTACCCATGACGCGCTTGCGCTCGCGCATCGCTGAGCGCCTGATGGATGCCGCTCAAAACACCGCCATGCTCACCACCTTTAACGAGGTGAACATGGGCCCGGTTATGGCCCTGCGCAACAAATACAAAGACCAGTTTGAAAAAGCCCATAAGGGCACTCGCTTGGGCTTTATGAGCTTTTTCGTTAAGGCAGCGGTTGAGGCTCTGCGCCGCATCCCAGCTGTGAACGCATCTATTGATGGCAACGACATTGTCTATCACGGCTATCAAGATATAGGTGTGGCGGTTTCCACCGAGAAGGGCCTTGTTGTACCTGTGCTGCGCAACGCCGAGCACATGGGGCTTGCCGATATTGAAAACGGCATCCGCGATTTTGGCCTGCGCGCTCGCGATGGCAAATTAGGCATTGAAGAAATGACCGGCGGAACCTTCACCATCACCAATGGCGGTGTGTTTGGCTCCTTGATGTCCACGCCCATTTTGAACCCACCGCAAGCGGCCATTCTGGGCATGCACAAAATCCAAGAGCGCCCCATGGCGGTCAATGGCAAGGTGGAAATTCTGCCCATGATGTACCTGGCCCTGTCGTACGACCACCGTTTGATCGACGGCAAAGAAGCGGTGCAATTCTTAGTTGCTATCAAAGATATGATCGAAGATCCAGCACGCATTCTGTTGGATATCTAAATCAATCCCCAAGGGGCGGTGCGCCGCCCCTGTGCTTAGATTGAACGCGTCTCTACACCTATTTGGAACTACTTATGTCTGAGAAATTTGATGTCATTGTGATTGGCTCTGGCCCTGCGGGTTACGTGGCTGCCATCCGAGCTGCACAATTGGGTTTAAAAACTGCCTGTATCGAAAAGTGGAAAAATAGCGACGGCAAGGGCGTTAACGGCGGCACTTGCCTTAACGTCGGTTGTATCCCCTCGAAGGCGCTGTTAGACAGCTCTTATAAATACCACGAAGCGGCCCATGCCTTGGCCGGTCACGGTATTGCTATCCAGGGCGTAAGCGTTGATGTGCCCGCCATGATCGCCCGCAAAGAAAGCATTGTTAAGCAATTAACCGGCGGTATCGCTGGCCTATTTATGGCCAACAAGGTGACGGCTCTGTACGGCACCGGCAAATTGTTAGCTGGCCGCAAGGTGTTATTCACCGACTTCGACGGCAAAGAACAAACCTTGGAAGCTGACAACGTGATTCTGGCGTCAGGTTCTATCCCCGTGAATATCCCGGTGGCGCCCATTGATAACGATGTCATCGTCGATTCTACCGGCGCCCTGGCGTTTGAGCGTGTACCCGGCCGTTTAGGCGTGATCGGTGCAGGTGTAATCGGCTTGGAGCTGGGTTCTGTGTGGAACCGTTTGGGCTCTAAAGTGGTTTGTCTTGAGGCCATGGAATCCTTCCTTGCGCTTATGGATCAACAAATCGCTAAAGAAACGCAAAAAATCCTCACCAAACAGGGTTTGGATATACGCTTAAGCTCCCGCGTGACCGGCACACAAATTAAAACGGTCGGTGCCGAAAAAGAAGTTGAAGTAACCTTCATCGACAAAGAAGGCAAAGAAGTTAAAGAAACCTTCGATAAACTCATCGTCTGCGTTGGCCGCCGTCCCTTTACCCAGGGCCTGTTGGCAGAAGATTCCGGCGTTAAGCTCGACGAGCGCGGCTTTATTTATGTCAACGACCTGTGCTCCACCAGCGCCCCCGGCGTTTGGGCGATTGGCGACGTAGTGCGCGGCCCCATGCTGGCTCACAAGGGCTCTGAAGAGGGTGTGATGGTGGCCGAGCGGATTGCTGGCCACAAAGCCGTGCTCAACTACGACATCATTCCCAGCGTGGTCTACACCCACCCAGAAGTTGCCGCCGTGGGTAAAACCGAAGAGCAGCTCAAAGCCGCCGGTGAGAATTACAAAGTCGGCACCTTCCCCTTCGTCGCCAGTGGCCGCGCTTTGGCCGCCGATGAAAAAGACGGCCTGGTGAAAATCATCGCGCACGCCGACACCGACCGCATCCTAGGCGCCCACATTGTCGGGCCGTCTGCTGCTGATCTTGTGCAACAAGTGGCCATTGCTATGGAGTTTGGCTCTAGCGCTGAAGATTTGGGCATGATGGTATTCGGCCATCCGACTCTGTCTGAAGCCGTACACGAAGCCGCTTTGGCGGTGAACGGCCACGCCATTCACATCGCCAACCGCAAGAAGAAATAAGTTTGGTTGCGCTTGCGCAGCTAGTCGCGGCACCTCTGGGTCACAAACCTGTGGGTGCCTTTTGCTCCCGGCCTCACCTGGGGCAATAAATGTCCAACGAATAGGCCACACCAGCTTGTTCACTATGTTTAACTCGCGCCAGAGCGCGCAATCAAACGGATACATGTCATGAATTTGCATGAATATCAGGCAAAACAGCTATTTGCCGAATACGGCTTGCCCGTTTCCAAAGGTGTGGCGGCTGCTACGCCTGCTGAAGCCGCCGCCGCCGCCGATACTATTGGCGGCAATATGTGGGTGGTGAAGGCTCAAGTTCACGCTGGTGGTCGCGGTAAAGCGGGCGGCGTTAAGTTGGTATCGACCAAGGCGGAAATTGAAGAGTTTGCCAGCAAGTGGCTGGGCAAAAATTTGGTGACCTACCAGACCGATGCTAAAGGCCAGCCCGTCAGCCGCATCCTGGTTGAATCCTGTACCGACATCGACAAAGAGCTCTACTTAGGCGCCGTGGTAGATCGTTCTACCCGCCGCATAGTGTTCATGGCGTCTACTGAAGGCGGCGTGGAAATTGAAAAAGTTGCCGAAGAAACACCGGAAAAAATTCTTAAAGCAGTCATCGACCCATTGACCGGCGCGCAGCCTTATCAAGCTCGCGAATTGGGTTTTAAGCTGGGTCTTAACAGTGAGCAAATTAAGCAGTTCACCAAGATTTTCATCGGCTTGGCAAAAATGTTCCAAGACTTTGATTTTGCTTTGTTAGAAATCAACCCATTGGTCATTACCAAACAGGGCAACCTGCACTGTTTGGACGGCAAAATTAACATCGACGGCAACGCGCTGTTTCGTCAACCTAAAATCAAAACCATGCACGATCCTTCCCAGGAAGACGCCCGTGAAGCGCACGCTGCCGCGTGGGAGCTTAACTACGTTGCGCTTGAAGGCAACATAGGTTGCATGGTGAATGGTGCTGGCCTCGCTATGGGCACCATGGATATAGTGAAACTACACGGCGGCCAACCCGCTAACTTCCTCGACGTAGGTGGCGGCGCCACCAAAGAGCGTGTAGTGGAAGCGTTTAAAATTATTCTCTCCGACGACAACGTTAAAGCCGTGCTCATCAACATCTTCGGCGGTATCGTGCGTTGCGACATGATCGCTGAAGGCGTTATCGGCGCGGTGAAAGAAGTGGGCGTTAAAGTGCCTGTGGTTGTGCGTTTAGAAGGTAACAATGCCGAGTTGGGCGCTAAAGTACTGGCCGACAGCGGCCTGAACATCATCGCTGCCACCAGCCTGACAGATGCTGCGCAGCAAGTGGTAAAAGCCGCGGAGGGTAAATAATGAGCGTCTTAATTAACAAAAATACCAAGGTACTCTGCCAGGGTTTTACCGGTTCTCAAGGCACTTTGCACTCTGAACAAGCGATTGCCTACGGCACCAACATGGTGGGTGGCGTAACCCCAGGTAAAGGCGGCCAAAAACACTTGGGCCTGCCTGTATTCGACACTATGAAAGATGCAGTGGCCGAAACCGGCGCTGATGCCACGGTCATTTATGTCCCAGCGCCTTTCTGTAAAGACTCAATTTTAGAAGCGGCCTACAGCGGCGTGAAATTGATTGTGGCCATCACCGAAGGTATTCCCACCCTCGATATGCTGCAATGTAAAGTGCGTTGCGACGAACTCGGCGTGCGCCTGATCGGCCCCAACTGCCCCGGTGTTATCACGCCAGGTGAATGTAAAATCGGCATCATGCCCGGCCACATTCACTTGCCTGGCCGCGTAGGTATTGTGTCGCGCTCTGGCACGCTCACCTATGAAGCCGTCAAACAAACCACTGATTTTGGCTTTGGCCAGTCCACGTGTGTGGGGATAGGCGGCGACCCAATCCCAGGCTCTAACTTCATCGACATTCTCACCCTGTTCCAAAACGACCCACAAACGGAAGCGATTGTGATGATCGGTGAAATTGGTGGTACAGCTGAGGAAGAAGCAGCGGCCTTTATTAAAGCCAACGTTAAAAAGCCCGTTGTATCCTACATTGCAGGTGTAACGGCTCCTCCCGGCAAACGCATGGGGCATGCGGGCGCTATTATTTCCGGTGGTAAGGGTACAGCCGCTGAGAAATTTGCCGCTCTGCACGACGCTGGCGTTGCCACCGTTAAAAGCTTGGCGGACATAGGCAAAACGCTGAAAGAAGTTACTGGCTGGTAATTTCGACACGCTTTAAAAAACCGCCCTGGGTAACCTCGGCGGTTTTTTATTGCCTTAAAAATAGCTTTTTCAACAATGCGCACCTACAGCCATGGAGCCTCGGAAAACGGCGAATTCACTCATTAAACCGCTCTGAAATTCGCGTGGAGGATAACGCCAACATCAACTGGCAGGGTATCTGGAAATAGGTATTCCCAGCGCTAGCCGCGCAGTAAACCAAGCCTTGTTAGAGAATTTAATCAGCGAATTTCACCTTTGGAGCGGCCATTTTTTTATCCCAAAGCCTCATAAAATCCCAGCCATGCACGAATAGCGGGCAAAAGGGTGTTGCGAGTGGGGCTGGTTGGGTACAATCCGGCAGCTTAATGATTTACCAAGGAAATCGCTGTGAAAGCCCCGCTCTATGTGCATGCCTGTGACATGCTCACGTCCATCGGAATTAACCGTATTGCTTCTGCTAAAGCCCAGGTAGCAGGTATTAGCAGTTTTACCGCATCCACCTACTTAAATGCTCAGCACACACCCATATTGATGGGCCTGGTGCCGGATACAGCGCTCCCCGACGCCGAACCCTTTTTGCAACTACTGGCCGAGCTTACCGCGTGGGAATATCACCTGTTGCGCCTTGCCCACCGCCCCTTAAAGGCCATCTGGCCAGCGGGTGCCACCACACCTATTCCGGTTTTGCTGGTGTTGCCCGAATTACACCCGCGCGGCAGCAACTCAGTACCGGCTGAATTTATTTCTTTATTAGCGCAACAAACCCAGTTGCCGATTTGCCCTGCGCAGAGCCAGTTGTTGCCGCTGGGCCGAGCGGGCTTGGGCGCGGCGCTGGATGAAGCCCTGCACATACTACAGCAGGGGCAAGTGCCCTATGTAGTGGTGGGCGGTGTGGATAGCTACCAGCAAGAGCGTTTGTTAAACAATCTAGATGGCGATGGCAGGCTCGCCATACCCAATGGCCCCAGCGATGGTTTTACTCCCGCCGAAGGCGCCGCTTGGCTGCTGCTGAGTGCGCAGCCGAGCGAGCAGGGTGTGGCGCTGACGAGTTGGAGCCTGGCGGATGAAGAGGGCCACCTCTACAGCAGCCAGCCCTACAAGGGCGAAGCCTTGGCGAAGGCCGCGCGGCAGGTATTGCACGGCCAACAGGCCGTAGCGCGGCTTTACAGTACCGCTAATGGTGAGCGTTATTGGGCTAAGGAGCTGGGCGTTATGATGACACGCGCCTTGAGCGATATGCCCCAGCCTATTACGCATGTGCACCCTGCGGACTGCTGGGGGGATATGGGCGCGGCCAGCGGGCCAGCCTTAATTGCGCTGGCATTTAGCCACTGTGAGCAAACCTCTAACGCATTACCCGCGCTCATTAGCTGTTCGTCAGACCAAGGTCTGCGCACGCTTGCTCTACTCAATAAAATTTAAGGACTTGTTATGACACAGCTAGGTGAGGGCGTTTGGGTTACCGTACCTAAAACCGACCAAAACAAAGAACAACACACCGCCGCCATGCAGGTGTGTTATCCCAATGGCAAACCCTATTACACCCCAACGCCGCTGTTAATTTCCGCCAAGATTAACGGCGGGCCGCAAGATTGTGCGCCCAATTTAGATCGCATCAGCCAACTAAGCTGGTTGGAGCCTGGCAGCCAGGTGGAATTTTCCATTGAGGAACATGTAGAAGATGAGATTGCAGCGGCGCGCAAAGAGATAAAAGCGACGCTCGATAACATCCTCAAATTAGAGCGTGAGGAACAAAAGCGCCTGGATGATTTGTTAGCCGAAGAAAACATCGTCATGCGCAAATTAATTCTCACCGGTGCTTTTATGGAAGGTGTGGGTGAGGGCGCCTTAAGTCTGGTGCAATTTGTTGGCGATGCGGCGGAATTTGCGGGCAAAGCGGCCTGGTTTAATGCCCAGGCGAGTTTTGTAAATGTGCTCGAAACCGCCTGGGAGAGCGATTACAAACAAGGCAATGTAAAAGAGTTTTTTACTAAGCTGCAGGGCAAAAACGAAGCTGATTTTGCCAAAGCCTTTGGGGTAACACCGGAGCAATTAGCCAAAAGTTTTGCTAAGGCCTACGAGTTTTTTAATTTTGTAATGGAGGATGGCCCCACCAAAAGCATGTTGCTGCAGTTTGCTAAAGACTACGCCATGGCGCAGTCAAAAGTGGAAATTGCTCAAATGGCTGGGCAGGCTGCCTTCGATATTATTTTGTCGGCCATCCTGGCTTTTTTTACCGGTGGAGCGGGTAACGCTGCACAGGCGGCCGCCAAGGTTAAACACCTGGGGCAATTTAGAACGCTGGCCGGGCAGTTAATTAAATTGGTTGATCGGCTCAAGCGCTTTAAAGCCAAAAAAGTCATCAAGGGCACGTTGGATAATCGCGTAAAACACACGGTTAAATTGCCGGATAAAAATCCACTCAAGCCGAAGAAAAATACCGGGCTGGAGAAAAAAACCAACAAAGAAAAAGAATACAAAAAAACCAAGGAGGACAAAAAGGACAGTTCAGAACAAACCAGCGAAAGCAAAAACAAACGCACGCAAAGCAGCGCTAATAGTGGTGGAGATACCGCTAAGTCCAACAACACATCCGGCAAAAACCAAAATGGCGAGCACGCGCCGTGTAAAGACAATGTGTGTACTGGCGGTGAACCCATCAGCCTGGTAACCGGGGAAGAGCTCTTATTTCTCACTGATTTTGAATTTACCGGCCCTCTAAGCCTGCCCTTTGAGCGCGGCTATACCAGCAGCAATCGGTTAAATCAAGGTATGGGCGTCGGCTGGGCGCATAGCTTGATGCAGACTATTAGCATCGGCCACGAGCACTGGGTGCTGCTCAATAGTGAAGGCCGCTTGATTGAATTTACCGAACCGGATTTATTCGGTAGCAGCATAAATACAGTGGAAGAATTGTGCCTTACCTGGTTGAGTGACAACAGCCTAAGGCTTAATTCCACCGCGCCCACAGCACATTTAAGCTATGAATTTAATCGCCTGCCGGGGCGCAGCCAATTTCATCTGGCGGCTATTAAAGATGCCCATGGCAACGGTTTTGTTTTGCAGTACCACGAGGGGCTGCTGAAACAGGTTGTCTCCAGTGGAGGCGACACCTGGCAATTTAATTACCAGCATAATTTATTAACGGAAATTTATTCGGTCACAGAGGCGGCGCCACAGTTATTAGCCCGTTATACCTATTCACACGAGCTGGATTTAATTCAAGCCTTCGACGCACAAGGCCAGAGCGAGCAGTATCGCTACCATCAGCATTTAATTATCCAGCGCACATTAAAAAGCGGTTTTAATTTTTATTTTAGTTGGGATAGCGATAGCGCCTCAGCCCGTTGCCTGCGCAACTGGGCCGACCCTATCAATGGTGTGCCCACCTACAACTACCAATTTAATTGGGATAAACCCAAACGCCGCGTTGCCGTCACCGACACCCGTGGCGGCACTACCCTGTACCAATTTGACGCCTCAGGGCATCCGCTCAGTATTCAAAGCCCTGAAGGCTTAATTACGCGTTATGAATACGACGACCAAGGCCGCTTAACCCGCACCCACTTACCCGGTGGCGCTTTGGAGAGTTTCCAGCGCAATAGCCAAGGCCAATTGCAGCTTTACACCAACCCGGCTGGGGAGCGCTATCAGTGGAGCCACACCTCGCAGGGGCACGTGGAGCAATTTATCGACCCCACGGGTGCCAGCTGGCGCTACCAATACGATGGCAAAGGCCAGCTCATCCGCGCCACCAACCCCCTGGGCCACGCCACTTGCTACCAGTACAACGAGCTGGGGTTTATCAACCGCCTCACCAACGCTTGCGGCCAGAGTTGGCACTACCTGTGGGATGGCAAGGGCCAGCTCACCGCTGTGCGCAATCCCCAGGGCCAACACACCCGCTACCGCTACAACCCTCGGGGCCAGGTGGAGCAGATCAACTGGCCAGACGGCCAAATCAGCACCTACCGCTATGACGCACAGGGGCAGTTGCTGGAAGCCACAGCCCCGGACGGTACCAGCAACCGCTGGGCCTACAACGCCTTGGGGCTTGTCGCCCAAACCACCGATGGGGCAGGGCTGACGACCCACTACAGCTACGATGGCCTCTCCCAGGTAACTAAGCGCACCGACCCGAACGGTCAAACCCTGCAGTACCTCTACGACGGTGAGCGCAACCTGGTGGGTTTGGTGAATGAAAAAGGCGAGCGCTATGAGCTGAAGTACGACCTGGATGAACGGCTGGTGGACGAAATTGGCTTTGATGGCCGCCACCAGCGCTATGTCTACTCGCCTAGCGGCCACCTGCAGGAAGTCTTAGAGCTACAGCAAGGACAGGTGATTAACCGCACCCATTACCAGCGCGACGGATTGGGCCGCCTGCTGCAACAAAGCAGCCAGGGTCATAAGCGCGCAGCGGATATCAGCCGCTACCAATACGATGCCGCCGGGCGTTTAATTCAGGCACAAAACCCTCACCGCAATTTGCGCTGGGTATTTGATGCGGCAGGGCAAGTACTTGAAGACTGGCAAGACAACCAGAGCCTGCGCCACCAATACACCCCCGGCGGCCTGCGCAGCCAAACGCGGCTGCCCAGTGGCGAGGTGATCCAGTACAGCTATAACCCACAAGGCCAGCTGGCAACTTTGCACTACCAAGAACAGCTGGTCGCTCAAATCGAGCGCGATGGCGCCGGTCGCGAGCTGATCCGCAACCACGGCAACAACCTCAACACTCAATATCACTATGACCCCCAAGGCCGCCTGATCGCCCAGCGCACCGGCAAACTCAGCGGTCAACAGTTTGCCGCCATCAGCCAGCGCCGCTACAGCTATAGCCAGCAGGGCAACCTGGCGCAAATCGACGATAGCCTGCGCGGCAGCACTCGCTACCAGTACGACGCCAACCAGCGCCTCACCCAAGTGCAAGGCCCCAACCCGGAAGTATTTATTCACGACCCGGCAGGCAACCTACTCGCGAACAGCAGCCAAACCCCCGCAGGCCAGCAGGCCCCCGGCAACCGTTTAAACCTATTCGCCGATGCCCACTTTAGCTACGACACCTACGGCAACCGCACACTACAAACACGCGGCAAACAGGGCGCGCTCAAAACCCACTACCAATATAACAGCCTCAACCAACTCACCGCCGTGGCGGTAAATGGCGCTATTACCCAATACGCCTACGACCCATTAGGCCGCCGTATCAGCAAACGCAGTGCGGAAAAAAGCGTTGAATTTTTATGGCTGGGGGATCAGTTATTATCCGAGCGGACTGTTTTCTCCAGCGCAAGCGACCCAGCAGCCAAGGTAAACGAATCTGCCGCCAGCAAAATTTATTTATTCAAACCCAACAGTTTTGAACCCATCGCCTTTGTGCAAAATGAGGGAATTTATTATTACCACCTCGACCACCTAGGCACCCCACAGGAAATTACCAACCAACAGGGAGAATTGGTTTGGGCGGTGAGTTACAAAGCCTATGGCAATTTAGCGCTGGCTTTAAAAACCGAGGTGGAAAATAACCTGCGCTTTGCCGGGCAATATTTTGATGAAGAAAGCGGGTTACATTACAACCGATTTCGTTATTATGACCCGGCGTGTGGGCGTTTTATTAACCAGGATCCTATTGGGTTGTTGGGCGGGGTTAATAATTATTTGTATGTGCCGAATCCTACGGGGTGGGTGGATCCGTTTGGGTTGGCAAAATACATCGTTATTGGAGAGGGGCAAAGTGCTGTTGAAAATTATGCAGCGCAAATTCGCAAAGACTATCCTAACCATGAATACCGGACAATCAAGAATGACTGGAAGGGCATAGTCAATAGATCCGGTGCTAATGAAGAAGTTTTCGGATCGGCGGAATGGGAGGCAAAGGCAGTGCAGGGAAACTCTCAATGGATTAAAGATATGCATCAAGAAGGGTACGAATTTATCGACATCGGAAAAGATGCGGCTCCAAATAGAAGTCCATTTTACCTTGCCGAAAAGAAAGCGCTAAGTGATTCAGGCGCTAAGGTATATAAAGCTCCTTCGAAGCGTGTTGAAGCTGCGAGAGCTGGTGCAAAACAAAGTAATCGTCCCGAAGCGAAGTCGTTAAATAAGTGTAAAGAGTTGGGGATAATTTAATGATAACAATTTTTATTGTTTCTGAAAGGTTGAGTGATCTAAAGGGTTTTTATAAAGAGAAATTGGGTTTTTTGGAGGATGAGAATGGTTTGATTTTTCCGTCATCTTCCGCAGATGTAAGGTTGCGAATTTTGCATGACAGATCCGGAGCTGCTGGTACAGGGCGGGTTTTTTTTCGTTACCATTTGCCCAAAAATTTTCTGTCGTATTGTCAGCAACTTAGAATAAACGGGGTATTGTTTGAAATTATAGCTGCTCATCCGGGTGGGTATACGGCTAGGGTATTTGACCTTGATCGGAATTTATTTGAAATTGATTGTGATAGCTTTGATGAAGTGGATAATAATATAGATCCACTCCTGTGGTCGGAATTTAGGCGGTACTAGGCTTGAGTGCCTGGTCAAATATGAGTGTTATTTTTAGCGATAAAGCACGTCGAAAAGTGTGATTCTATGAGTAAAGCAGGCATTCAATCTAATCGCGGCGATGGTTACCAAACGCTAGTAGCTTTTGATTGGGCGTTGAGCGTTCTGGTAAACCCAGATTACCAATGGCTTGAGGTCGATTCAATCAATTTGACCGTGGACGATGTGGTGATTGGTAGAGCGGATGGCACATTGATATGTTGTCAATGCAAGAAGAACCAAAAAGTACACAAGGCTTGGTCAATTGCAGACCTTTCTGATGAGCTGAGCAAAGCAATTCATTTTTTGACAAATAGTGCGGGTTCAGAAGTTCGTTTTTATTCCCGCACTTCGTTTGGTGATCTTGCTGCGCTTAGAGACTTTAGTGTCATTTATGCCGATAAATCCTCCTATCAAAAAGGCCTGACGGATGAGGCCGAAAAAGGAGCAAATAAACATAAAAATACGGATAAAAAACTTGCTAATTTGCTTTTAGAGATGAAAACAAACCTTAATACTTTTCAATTTCTACAGCATACAAGGTTTGAAACTAGCCCAGACTTAGATCGCATGGGGGATTTACTACGCGAGCGCTTGAGTCTATTGGTGAGCAATGAATTAGCTGCCTTTAACACGCTTTGGACACATCTCGACCATCTTGGATTTCGTGAGAGAGCAGACAGTGGCAGTTCTGCGCCAAGACATCGACTAGCAAAAGAGGATTTAAAAAATCTGTTGTCTGCCGCAGGGTCAATTTTGGCGCCACCCGCCGATATTAAGCAATTGCGTACATCGTTCAAAAGTACTTCCACCATTGGCCGCTCATGGTGCAGGAATATTGGTGGAGAGAAAATATCAAACCCTACTGTGAATCTGCTCATTGACGCGGTTAAAGCCAAACACCATTCAATCCTGCTTACTGGTTCTCCGGGAGCGGGCAAAACCTGTGTGATGCTAGACCTCCAAGATGAATTAGAAAAACTTGCTCAAAACGGCTCGTTAATCCCACTGTTTATTCAATCCCGTGAATTTGCTGATTCTGTTTCTACCCAGGAGCGTGAGGCTCAAGGGCTACCAGAAAAATGGGTCGAAAAAGCTGCACGGTTGGCGGATGAGGCCCATGTGGTTGTTGTTATCGACTCGCTAGATGTGCTCTCTATTGCTCGCGAGCACAGCGTGCTTACCTATTTCCTCACTCAAATTGATCGCTTGCTGCAAATTCCCAATGTAACTCTTGTTACAGCATGCCGCGATTTTGATTTGCATTACGATCGGCGTATAGCGGTTCGTAACTGGGATATAAGGTTTCGCTGTCAACCGCTAAATTGGGATACTGAAGTAACTCCCCTGCTTGCCAAGCTTGGAATTGATTCTTCAGTTATCGATGCGGCAACCCGCGTTTTAATATGTAACCCGCGTGAATTGGCTTTGTTCGTGGATTTAGCACTGTGTGGAGGTAGCTCTAACGTCGTGACCAGCCAAGCATTAGCCCAGCGCTATCTCGCTACGATTGTGCAAGGTGATCTCACACTAGGCGATGCCGCCATGCAAGCCCTTGAAGATATAGCTGCCATAATGTTACAGCGGCGCAGTATGGCCGTACCCCAACAGCGTTTTAGCGCCTCTGAACCCATCAAACATGCACTTCTTAACAACAACGTATTACATGAGACCGGGGATGGGCAGCTAACATTCGGGCATCAAACACTGCTTGATATATTGGTCATTAGCCGTGCTATTCGCCAAGGTGACACATTAAATTCGTTCATCCAAAAACTACCGCCTGTGCCGTTTATTCGCCCGAGTATTCGCAGTTTTGTAGCTCAACTTGCAATAGGGGATAAATACGACTTTCTTAAGCAAATACGCACAGTTTTAACTGGCAATAATGCTTTTCATGTTCGTCGCTTAGTGGCAGAAACCCTTGCTGAGCAGTTGCCGCAAGACGAATTCTGGCCGTTAATTCGTGATATGTACCTCCAGCACAGGGAGGTATTTCAAGTTTTTTACACACAAGCCGTCCGCTTAGAATGGCATTATTTTTGGTTGCAATACTTAATACCTTTATTGAAAAGCTCCTCTGATATAGATGGGCTTACACGACACGTCCACCGAATCGCGCAATGGAAAAACGATGATGCGGAAGGGGTTGCCAGATTTTGGAGCGAGATGCTGGCAGTCGGCGGGATCGATAAAACACGAATAATAGATTCAATTTCTTTAAGTATCGCCGATGTGGGCGAATCATGTTTCGCTAATTATCTGCCATTGGTTCATGAGCTTATTAAGGTGCGGGGACTAGAATACAGTTTTATTGGGCGGATAATTGGTCGCTGTATGGCAGAGGGGGGTCTTAGCGATGAGGTGCTTTGGGATTATATCGTTGGTGACATTCGGGATGAGGATTTACACGAGCACGACTTTGAACGCAAATTGCGCTGCGAATCCCACAACTTCGATGTCACGAATGACTCGTTTATTGCTGACAGAATGCAGGAATCTTCAGCTTTATTAGATTTGGCAATCACAACAATTGAACAATGGAGTAAGGTCAAGAATGCTCGTTTTGGAGATGCTAGCGCAAGCTTTTACAGTGAATTTCTCAGTGACACCTCCTTTGGTGATATGCATTCACATGGCTCTTTGGGGCACTATTCAGGTCCTTTAAGAATTGTACTGGATGCAATCGAAACTGCTGTTTTATATCACGCTAGAACCCAATCCGCTTGGTGGCAAAACAACCGCGAGCGCATGTGTTTTAACGCTGAAGGCGCATTGCGTTATTTCGCTATGATCGCGTGTATCGAAACTCCAATCACAAACATTGATGTCATTGCCCGCATGTTGCACAATAAAACATTGTTTGAGTGTGACTCGTCATTTGTGTTGGGCTCCCTAATACACGGTGCATTTTTACATCTTAATGCTGATGATCAGGATGCTGTTCAGGCAGTGATTCTATCACTTTATGACCACTATCTAGAATGTAGATCCTGGATGCCACAAGAACAAGCCCAACTGATTCTCTCGATCCCATGTTATTTCCGCACTCCGGAATCCGCAGCGATATTGATTGAATGTGAAAAAACAAAATGGCCGCTAATCCGTGAGCCGAATATTCTCACGAGAGATGGTGTGGTCGGGGCGCCGTTTAACTACGAGGTGTTTTTGGAGTTAAGCGATGAGAACATACTACGTTTGCTGGGCCACTACGACGGGTATCATGAAAACTCTTTTGAAGATTTTTTAGTGGGTGGAGAAAGAGAAGTTGGTGGGCAATTACGCGAAGCAGCCTCACGCAATCCAAGTCGATTTCTCAATATTTTAAAGAATAGGTGGAAAAATATTCCCACTTGTTTTCGTGATGAAATTATGTGTGGTGTTGCAACGTATCTGGCGCACCGTCACGGAAATTTACAAATTAGTGGTAATTGGGTTCCACAAGAAGAGCCTGATGCAACACTGTTGGCGCAACAAATATTGGATGAATTACAAAATCATCCTATTCATTGGCGCTACAACCATGAAGCCAGCAAAGCTGTAAACAACTGCGCTTACGTGGTTACAGAACTGCCTGAGACAACACGCATAGTATCTTTGGTTTTGGAGTTTTCAGAGCTGCGTGAGGAGAGTTCAATCTCTGGGGGTTCGGTAAGCTTAATTTCTCATGGTATGAGCATGGCTAAAGGAAAAGCAGCGGAAGCGCTAATGATTCTGGCGAACAAGCTACTCGAAGTTGATATTTCCTGGCCAGAGTCTCTACCTGACGCCTTGCGCGTATTTGCCGCAGATGAACACCCAGCCGTTCGCGCGCTTTTACTGCGGCGTCTGCCTTATCTACAAGTCCATCAGCCAGAATTTGGCTGGGAGTTATTTGGGTTAGCTATGAACAAAGCCGATCCCAGCCTCTGGACAATAGCCGAGCCATGTCTTTATCACGCCTATCACAAATCATTTGAAGCTGTCTCCCCTTGGCTTAACCGTCTATATCAAGATGGCCGAGGCAAGGAGTTAGAAACCTGGGGACGTATATCTGCACTGGCAGTTTTGTCGAAAAAAATGAATATTTCTGTCTTGCTAGGAGCGCTAATTTCACGCGCTTCGGCAGAAGCTTGGGAGGGAGCAGCTGGTGTTTGGACGCATGTCGGCAACTTAAAGCAGCATAAAGAACTTTGTCTTACTGGTTTAAACGTCGGGCTGAGTTCAGAAAACATACATGCTCATGTTGTTGCTCGTAAACTAACTAATATTTTCCGAGAGAAGAATCCGCCTTTGCTTGTGCCTATTGAACTCATTCGGTGTTATTTCAGCTTAATGGGGGCTAATTCCAATTCTCATGGGGCTGATATTAATGGATTTGCTGCATGGCTGAATGCTATCTCGGTTAATTTCCCGATTTACGCACTGGAGGCCTGTGAAAGCTATTTTGATTTTGTTCAACGCAAAAACATTTCGGTTTACGATTTAGAAAAAAATCTCACGCAACTATTGACTAGGCTTTTTAGCCAGGCTGAAGAACAGGAAGAATCCGATAGCGGTGCGATGTTGAAAAGAGTAGTTGTATTGCAAGATATTCTCTTGGAATTGGGGGTTAATGGCATGGAGGCTTGGCTCAAAGAGGCTGAGAGGAATTGATAAAAATGCATACCGAATGTAGAACCACTGTCACGTCTGGTTATGCGCCGAATAAACTTCGCATTTTCTTACGCTCCTTTGTATACACCCACCAGGGCTGGGGTTCAGCACCGTGGATAAAGCGCGTGATTGAAACGAATACATCAATAACACATGGATCCTGCTTGTTACCTGTTATGGCGCAGAGGCGCTCATACATTTCATAGGGATCGCACCCAACAAGATCACTGGGTTTCTCGATGCCCAGCAGTCGCAGGTCAGCGGCTCCGGCTTTACCTATGTTCGGAAGGTCTGTGAGTTGCCTAGTCTTTTCGCGGATGACCTTACTCGGATTCACCATTCACCTCATTTAGACGGCGCTCGCCGTCTGCCGCGCAGGTTGTTTGCCGTCTATTAGATACTTGGCCCTTCAGTTCAGGCCAAAAGACTCAGCAATCAGTAATGTGAGAGAAAAAGCGTTACCAAACTTTATACCGGCAAAATCTGCTATCACGGCAGTCTGTACCTTAATAATCACACCAAAAAAGCCGGTAATTCCGGGGCTTCCTTGCCCCGGTTATTTAAGGTCTAAAACCCGCTAAAGCGCCTGGCCAGTTTTTATCTGCACACTGGCCCGGCTGCCGGCGGTAATGGGTAGGCCGGGCCGTGCTTCGGGCTGGCCGCCGCCGATCCAAATGTCCGCTTTACCCGCCACCACGGCGCGTTTACCACTCTCATCTACAGTGCTTAAGGTGTCGGCTTTTAGCTCGAAGATAATCTGCTCAGTGGCGCCTTTGGCGATTTTGATGCGCTGGAAGCCTGCTAGGGCGCGCACGGGGCTGCCGGGGATGTCGGGCCGCGCTAGGTACAACTGCACCACTTCTTCAGCATCGCGGTTGCCGGTGTTGGTGACATTCACGCTCAGGCGCAGTGTGTCGCCCGGTTCCCACTGTTTGGGTTGTACTTTGATCTCGCCGTAGCGGAATGAGCTGTAGGAGAGGCCAAAGCCAAAGGGGTAGAGCACGGGGCTTTTGTGGTAGCGGTAGGTGCGGTTACTCATGGAGTAATCGTTGAAGGCGGGCAGTTGGTCGAGGGATTTGTAGAAGGTGATGGGCAGGCGGCCGGAGGGGCTGATGTCGCCTGCCAGCACAGCGGCAACGGCGTCGCCACCCTGGCCGCCGGGATACCAGGCTTCAACCAATGCGGTGGCTTGGGCGTCTTCTTCATTGACGGCTAGAGCGCTGCCGTTCATGAGGACGACCACTATGGGTTTGCCGGTGGCGTAGAGTTTTTGTAAAAGCGCCCGCTGGCCTGCGGGTAGGTTGAGGTCGGTGCGGTCGCCGCCGACAAAACCGGGCATGGGCACGGGCATTTCTTCGCCTTCCACCTGAGCGGTGAGGCCGCCTGCGAAGATGACAACGTCGGATGCTTTGGCGGCAGCGAGTGCGGCCTCGGCGCCTGGGTCAGAGGGTATGCTCCAGATAAGCTGTTCGTTGCCCTGTTCGCCGCGTTGGAAGCTTTCTACTTTAAGGCTGTAAATTTGCCCTGCAGCAAGGTCGATGCTGCCGCTGGCGATCACCGCCCGCCAGTCTAATTTCCAAGCGTCGATGATGAGCTGATCGTTGACCCAAATACGGTAACCGCCGTCGGCCTTGTAGCGCAGGGTATAGCGGCCGGTTTCCGGCGCTTTGATAAAGCCGCTCCAGCGCATGGCACTTGAGCGCACCTGGTCCTTCCAGCTCACCTGTACATTGGCCTCTACCTGTTGTTTAAGCGGTTTGGGGCCGAGGTTTTTATCGGCGAAGTACTCAGCCTTTAGGCCCGGCTTTTTGCATTTGGCATCCACACAGAGCACCTGGTCGGGCACGGGTGCTTCCAGCGGGTAGAGCAGGCCGGTGCCCTGAGCGTAGCGGATGGCATTGGTGCCAAAGCGTTTTTGCAGGCCGCCGAGCACTGTTACGGGGTGGGAGGGCGAGCCGTTGTAGTTGCCCACCAGGGCTTCGGTGCTGTCGGCGTTGGGGCCTATTACGGCGAGGGTTTTGATACTGGGGCCGAGGGGTAAAAAGTTGTTCTGGTTTTTCAGCAGCACAATGGATTTTTCCGCCAGGGTTTGGGCGAGCTTGCGGTTTTCAGGGGTGTCGTTGGCGCTGGCGGTAATGGTGGGGAACACCTCCGGGCGCGGGTCAAACTGGCCTAAGCGCATGCGGGCGGTAAATAATCGAATGAGCGAGGTGTCGATTTGCTGCTGGCTGATCAGGCCTTTTTGCAGGGCTTTGCGGATATGATCGGCTTCGTCGGCATCGCCGCAGATGAGATCCATTCCAGCATCAAACGCGGCTTTGATACCGGCTTCAGGGGTTGGGGTATAGGCGTGGTTTTTGGGGCTGTAGATGTCGTATACGGCGGCGCAGTCAGACACCACAAAGCCGTCAAAGCCCCATTTGCCGCGCAAGGTGTCTTTGATAAGCGCTGGGTTGGCACAGGCGGGTACGCCGTTAACCGCGTTATAGGCACACATGACGGAACCGGCGTGGCCCTCTTGCACTGTGGCTTTAAAGGCGGGCAGGTAGGTTTCTTCTAGGTCTTTGGGGCTGGGGTTGACGTTATCCTTGTGGCGGGTGGCCTCGGGGCCGCTGTGCACGGCGTAGTGTTTGGGGGTAGCGACGGTTTTTAAGTACTTAGGATCATCGCCCTGCAGCCCTTGCACATAGGCAACGCCTAAACGGGCGGTTAAATGCGGGTCTTCGCCATAGGTTTCCTGGCCGCGCCCCCAGCGTGGATCGCGGAAGATATTGATGTTCGGTGCCCAGACGGTAAGGCCTGCGAACCAGTCGGAGCCGCCAAAGCGGTGTTGTTTGGCGTAGTGTTTAGCGCGAAATTCGGTGCTCACCACACCTGCCGCCTGCTTCAGCAAAGGTGCATCCCAGGCGGCGGCCATGCCGATGGCCTGCGGGAAAACGGTGGCCTCGCCGAGGGCCGCCACGCCGTGTAAGCCTTCATTCCACCAGTTAAATTCACGCACACCCAGGCGCGGAATAGCGGGCGCGTCGTTAATTAATTGCGGGATTTTTTCTTCCCAGCTCATGCGGCCCACTAAATCCTTGGCGCGCTCAAGGGGCGTGAGGGCTGGGTTTTGGTAGGGCAATTGGGGTTTGTGGGGCGGCTCTTCGGCGAAGCTTGTAGCTGCCAGAAGACTGCCACAGCTGAGCGCAAGCCAGGTAACACGGCTAAGCAGCGCTGGGATAAGCGATTGTGCTGGGTGCATGGTTAATCTCTTATTTTTAGGTGGTTTTTAAGGGGGTGTGAAGGAACCCATGGCTATACAGGCTAGGTGATGGCGCGTGTTTGTAAAGCCCTGAAGCCAGCGGTGCCGTATGCTGCTAGGGCTTAAACAGATAAAAAACCCCGCCGGGCTCAGCGGCGGGGTTTGGCCTAGAGGGCTGCGGCCCCGTCGGCTGAGGGCGGGTGATTAACGCATTAAAAGTTCTTCGATTCAATCACCCAGTTGCTTCGGCAGATGCCACAGTTGGTGCCGAGGAACATGCCTTTACCGGTAGTGCCCTGGTCGCCCTTTAGATGCCAGTTCAACCAAGCCACACCCACTTTGGCAAATTCACCGCCGTTGTCATCGTTATAGGTGCCGCCATGGCCGACGGGTAAATTGGCGAAGTAGACCGGTACTCGGTTGATGTTTTGGTAATCCCGTTTGCCATTTTCATAGGCGATATCCGAGGTGCCGCCGTTGAAATAAGCCACCGGTGTGTGCATGCCGTTGTACACGCTAGGGGTTGCACTAAACAGTCCGCTGTTCATGGCGACCACTGTGGATAAGCGCGGGTCGGCAGAGGCATTTAAGGCCATCAAGCCGCCGCAGGAATAACCCATCACCGCGACCTTTTTGGCATTGATGCGGTTGTAGTACTGGCTGCACGGGTCGGTACTTTCATCTGTGGCCCAATCAATGGCGGCAAGATGGGTGGAGCCGTTGTCCGGGTCGCTACCGCTACCGTTGGGGGCGCCGTTGGCGATCACTATGTAGCCGTGCGAGGCAATCTCCGCCAAAAACTCCGCATGGCTGCTGCCATTAGCCGAGCAGCCGCCGTTGCCCCAGGAGACTATAGGAATAGAGGCATTGCCTGTGGGTAGGGTAGCGGGCCGGTACACCGTATGGCGCGGCAGGGCAGATTCACGCTCCACCACGGCGCCGTAGGTGCCGGACAGCGCGGCGCCGCGATTGGTGAAACTGACGCGCGTTGGGGCGGGGTGGCTGCTGGGGTTGTCGCAGCGCACCACCGGTGTACCGCTGGATGAGCTAGAGCTAGAGCTGGAGCTGGAGCTGGATGAGGATGAACTGCTAGATGAAGATGAGGAGCTTGAGCTGGATGAAGAACTGGATGAGCTGGAGCTGGACGAGGACGACGAGCTGCTGGAGGCAGTAGAGCCGCCGCCACAACCTACCAGTGCGAGGGTTACCGCTGCAGTTAACGCTGTTATGACTATGCGATTAATGGCCATGGGTCGATACCTGTTAAATGTTGAGTGAGTCTTGTGTCTTGTCTCTATATACCTCGGCGCCGGGCAACCCTGGTTTGCAGTTTTGCTGTGCCGCAGGTTTGCGGGGATGCTGCGAATAAATCACTCAAGCGGACGCATTCGCTGCAGCTTTAAGCAAAAGCTGTCGTTAATTGCTTGGTAGCGCTGAATACTCGTAACTGAGGTATTTAAGTTGAAAAACATCCTTGAGCGTTTTGCCACCAACCGAGTATTTAACACTGAGCCTGAGCGATTTTCCCCTGGGCTAGCTTACGTGTATTTAATGATAATTTCGTATGACCAAATTGCGGGGTGATAAAAGTGCGGACTTTGCACGGCGCAAGCGGGGGACGGTTCGCGTTTTGAGGATTAAAGCTAAAAATCTGCGCTTAAACCCTCGAACAGCTTATTGAAATGGATTGGCGGCGACAGCCTGGCAAGGCAAATTTGGCGAAAAAACCGGAAGACTGCACGGATGCAGGACGACTCCATGGATGGCAACGCCATTAATTTAGGGATTGCATCTGATTTTTTTTTCAGGAGATATTGCCCTCTGCCAGAAACCCCCACCCTTATGCACGGGAGGGTTGGGGTGGGGTTTCTGGGCGAGCAAATAACCACTGGGAAAAACCTATCAAATCCTTAACTTAATAATATTGCCATGGACGGGGGAGGTAGAATTTCACCGTGAGTGGAATCGAGGTAGGGCGACGTAGGAACCCAAGCCGAGGAGCAATGCAGGAGCAATTGCCGAGTTTACATGCAGTAAATGAGGATTTTTTCGCCAAATTGAACGCCGCCAGAACTAGCAAGGCTGTATTTCAACAGGCTGCTAAAGCGCCGAAATTATTCGGATTCAGTATTAGAGGGGGCTAATCGCCGTTTAGGCTCCTGCTTTTATACGCGGCGTGTTTTGCAGTCTTCATAATTAATTATGCCGCCCCAACTTTTTTGGTAGCGCCTGCGGCCTTGAGTTTCTTTTGCCCAGCGCCGTACTTATGGCAACGCCCAACGGCCTGTGGCAACCGAGCGCATATAAAGCCTTTTTATTAACCTGGCGACACAACAGATCGCCCGCATCTGTTTTGTTTTCGCCCCGCTAAAATGGGCGCAGATGCGTGAATCTGCTTGTTTTAGCGGGGCTCAGGCAGCCTAAGCCGCCGTTGCGGCGTGTATACCGCCAGCATTAAACCGGCGGGTTTTACTGCCCGGTTAATAAATGCAGGCTTAAACAACATTCTCATAAGACGTCGGCCAAACCCATATTCGCACCATGGTTTTTGTGCAGCCTGAGCTTCATCACCCTTGGCAAATTGGCTTTAAATACGCAGCTTTTAAATAGAAACACTCGAAAAAATTGCTGCTTTGCGCTCAGCCAAATTATTTTATTTACAGCAATTTGGAATAACAAATTGGGTGTATGACGCCTAAAGCGCTGTGCCATCTTATGTGGCTATGCCTGCCAAAATTTTTGCCTAATACTTGCGCAGTAATATATGTGACTATAATGAAACACGGCGAGGCACTTGAGCATCGCTAACCTACTGAGAAATTTACTGTTTTTTATCTCAGTGGCGCACAAGGCAGCGCTTTGTGCGCAGTGAATACTACGATAGTTATTCGTTGTGTTAAGTAAGGCATATCACCCGACACCCCTATCTTAAAGCTATACACGGCAGGTCTTTTGCCGATGTTGAATAGGTTTAACATCCGCGCGGGCAAAAAACTGGCTGTTAAGCAGAGCATTTATAGATAACTGAGGCAGTGAACGCGTATTTATGCACGACGAATATCTGCGCTGGCGAGTTCTGGAGTTAATTCCGAATGATAAAAATACTATTGATGTAGAGATCTGCCTGTGCGCGAGCCCCGTTTTGTTAATGTTCAACCGAGTTTATTTGATGATTGGGACCAACTAAAGGAAAACGCAAAATCCCTCGCGGATATTGTGGCTGAGCAGGACGATGCTACCTATACCGATGTATGGCGCGCGCAGAGCCATCAGTTGCAACTGTTGCTCAATACTATGCGCGAGGCCGTATTGTATTTTGATTCACAAGGCTGTTTAAAATTAGCCAACCAGAGCGCGCAACAGTGGTTGCTCGAATCCCTTCATACTGGCGCTCGTCTAACTGAATTATTCCAGCACTGGCCCGACGCGGCCAAACAACAGGAAGAAATATTCCAGGTGGTGCGCCGTGGCGCTAACACCTGGGGCTCTAAGTCGGCCATTGTCCTCGGCGAGATTACCTATTGGGTCAGTATCGACAAAATTGCCACCACGGATTTAGGTGGCCAGGTAAATGGTGTGATGGCCGTTTTTACCGACATTACCGATGCGGTATTAAAAGAAAAAGCCCTCCAAGAGGGAGAGACACGTTACCGCGCCTACATGAACCACTCCAACGACGGTATTTGGTGCTACGAATTAATTAGCCCCGTTGATATTCATTTAAGCGTGGAGGAGCAAGCGCAACAAATTGCCCAATATGCTCGCTTGGCAGAGTGTAATCTGCGCTTTGCCAATATGTACGGCTACGACTCAACACAGGCTATGTTGGGTTTTACTTTGCATCGGCCAGAATCGGAATCAACCTTAAGTAAAATACGTTTATTTATCGAGCGCGGTTATTGTTTTAATCAAGAGGAACTTGTTTTTCGCACGCGTCAAAGCGACAGTTTACATTTGCAAACCAATGCCTCTGGCATTATTGAAAATGACAAATTAATTCGAATCTGGGGTGCGTCGCACAATATTTCCAGCAGCCGTCACTATCAGGCGCGGGTAGATTTTCTGGCCAATCACGATAGCCTTACCCAGCTGCCAAACCGCACGTGCCTGTACCATTTTATTGAAAAACAAATGGCCAGCGTGCCCAGTGGCCAGAGTTTAGCGCTATTGCTGATTGATTTAGACCGCTTTAAAGAAATCAACGATACACTTGGGCACAGTTTTGGCGATCATTTATTGCGTAAAATTGGCGAGCGTTTAAGCCAATTATTTGCTGGCAGTAACGCACACATCGCCCGTTTGGGGGGCGATGAATTTGCCATTTGTTTACCGGTTGTAGAACACAAAGATGAAGCATTGTCGGTAGCCAACGCGGTATTTCGCTCGATTGCCTCCATGGGCGAAGTGGACGGCATTGCCCTCGCGGTTAGCGCCAGTATTGGTGTTTCCCTCTACCCTCAGCAAGCGCCAGATTTAAGCACCTTAATGCGCTTTGCTGATGTCGCTATGTATTACGCCAAAAGCCATTATAAAGGTGTGGCACTTTACGATGGCGACATAGACCCACACTCCCAACAGCGTTTGGAATTAATGGGCGCGCTGGGGCAGGCCATACAGGCTCAGCAATTAGTGCTGTATTTTCAGCCGAAAATAAATTTACAAGATAATCATATTTATGCCTTTGAGGCGCTGGTGCGCTGGCAACATCCTGAGCTGGGGTTAATTCCACCGTCGGAATTTATTCCCTTGGCGGAAATGTCTTCGCTTATTTACCCCCTGACGCGCTGGGTGTTAGAAAACAGCATCAGCCAATGCCAAGCCTGGCGCCGTATGGGGTATTCCTTGGGTGTGGCGGTAAATTTATCTGTACGCAATTTAATGGATGAACGCATTGTGGGTGATTTACGCAAAATGTTGGTGCTGTATAACTTACCTGCTGATGCGCTGGAGTTGGAAATTACTGAAAGCATGATTATGCATGACCCTGAGCGAGCGCTGGATGTATTAGAGCAGTTGGCTGATTTGGGTATTACGCTGTCGATTGATGATTTTGGTACTGGGTATTCGTCTTTAGCCTATTTAAAACGCTTGCCTGTACGCACGTTAAAAATTGATTATTCGTTTGTTTGCGGTATGTTGCAGGATAAACAGGATCAAATCATCGTGCATTCAACCATTAATCTTGCCCACAATTTAGGCCTTTATGTGGTGGCGGAAGGGGTCGAAAGTGCTGAAGTTTGGGCGGAATTAAAACAGCTCGGTTGCGATGCCGCGCAGGGTTTTTATTTGGGTGTACCCATGCCTGCAATTGATAGTTTGGAGTGGTTAAGCCAGGGTAATGGCAGTGTGTTAAAACTGGTCGAGGCCTAAATACCGAGACTTGCAGCCTATTAACTCTGCGACACAATAGATCGTCCTGATCTATTGTGTTTTCGCGCCGCTCGTTACGGCATGTCTCACCTATTCACGCACGAAAACCCGCCGGGGTAATAGCTTGGCGGAGATGTTGGCCAGACAAATTTTGTCTGTGTGTCCCCAGCTTAGGCGCCCCCATCCATGGCAATGTCATTAAGTTAAGGATTTTTGCTCCCTGGCGTAGCCCGGATGAAGTGAAACGCAATCCGGGTTTGCATCGAAACAAGCGGATTAGGCTGCGCTCCATCTGGGCTACAGTGTAAATTTAATTGATGTAACGACGCCGAAACGCTTAACTTAATGACATTGCCATCCATGGGGTCGTCCTACTTCCCTGCAGTCGTCCGCGCGAAAATGCCTCGCGATCATCACTAAAATTGAATGTCCACAGGTTCCCTTAAATATAAACATCTTTTGCAATAGTTCGACAGGTATCGAGCCTAGTGTTATTGGTCGAATTAAAAAAATGCCTATATTCTAAGCCTTAGACGCGCTCGCTGCACGTTCGGCTGAGGTTTTTAGGTTTGTGCAGGTTGCGGCTGGGCGTCGGTGTTAGCCGATAAATAATCGCTCAAAAACGCATTTTCTTTGCCGTGGGTAGGGTGCCACTGAGCGAGAGACTGCACACTTAATTGCTGCAACCAATTTTCCGGCAAGCCATTATTGAGGCTGTTGGTGCGTAATTGATCTAATTGTTCCAGCCAGTGGCCGAGCGTTTGTAAGCGCGATTGTTGCGGGTTTTTTACTTCGCTATTGCCCGCTTGGGGGCCGCCATAGGTGGTTTGTACGCGGCGAATATCGACTTGTTTTAGGCTTAATGAAAAGGCACTAATTTGTGAATTATCAAAGCCTATATTCTGTGCATAGCTCACTGCTTGAGACAGATCACCTTGGTAGAACTCATCCGCTAAACCGTCCAGTTGATTGATAAAATCACTAATAGCGCTGCGCTCTTGGTCATTTAAATCGCCTTGTATAGATAGCGTCCATTGACTGGATTGTTGTGCTCGGCCGCGTAATTCTGTGTCGGAGGTTGCAAAGGCTGCGGCGGAAGTATTATTGGCCATTAATTCAATAATGTCGCCTTCGGCGGTGGTCAAGTGTAAATTCAAACTGCGCGTTTGCCCGAGCGCACTCTGGCCGCTGTTGTTGGCGGCAAACGCGGTGAGATTATCGGTGCGGGTGGCATTCACCAGTTGATCCAGCGCCTTTTGTAATTCAGCACGACTATCTTTGGCTTCCGTTTGTGTCGCGCCCTTAGGGGCTTCAATACCCAAATCGTCGGCTAATTTGGCCACTGCATCACTGACTTGTTGTTTGGTTTGCGCCAGGGCTTGATTGACCTCATCGGGCAGCGCAGACGTGCCGCCCAGGAGTGCGTAAGCATCGTCAAAACCCTTTAAAAACCCTTCATAACCCGCCGCAAGGCGTTGTGTCAGCGCCTCTTTACTGGCGCCATCGGCTTGATCTCGTTGCAGTTGCAGCTGAATAAAATTAACTATGGTATTGGCATAGGGATTCATGGCTGGCTGTGCATCCAACGCTTGCGCTCGCTCCACTCCTTGGGAGCTGAGATTAACCTTATCGGAGTTATCCGGTGTTTTTTGCAGTGCGTGTGTATCAACCCTGCTGGTTGCGGGTGTGACGAGGGTGGTTTTTACCCAAGCCGTGGAGCGTTCTACAGAACCTGAATGAAATGTCAGCATAACAATCTCCACAGTAGCGAATAAACAACAGAAGGGATGACCCCCATCTGGGGTTATCGGCTGCGCGGAGTTTTTCTTTAGCGGTTATTAATAACATTTTGTTGTTGCAATCAACGAATCAAGAACCAAGAGAATAAATTTTAGTATTCCTACGCGCCCTACCATGGGCATTATTTTTATTGCAATTAGGCTTATAGGAGCTGCGGGAATTACAGCTACACTAAATTCACGGAACCTCTGAAAAATGTAGGCGGCTAAGCGCTGGCTGGGTGAATGGAGCAAAAAATCGGGCGACTGCATGGATGCAGGACGACCCCAAGGATGGGGGAGGTAGAATTTCATCGGGAATGAAATCGAGGTAGAGCAATGCACGCCTAAATGGATTTAGGCGGTAGAGCGACGCAGGAGGCCAAAGCCGAGGAGCAATTGCCGACGACTGCATGGATGCAGGAGGTAGAGCAATGCAGGAGCAATTGCCGAGTTTGCACCTAGTAAAAGAGCATTTTTTTGCCAACTTCAACAACGGCAGAGCAAGTAAGGTAATTTTTCAGAGGTTCCCTGCCAAATGAGAATTTTAGGGGGCAGCCCAAATAAACGCAGCCAGAGCTAGCCGCTAGTATTTCAGCGGTTTGCGAAAGCGTTAACCCGGCGGGTTTGACTGCCGAGTTAATAACAGCCGCACAAACTTATTACCCTTTATTGACCAGTAAACGGTGTGACCTAATGGAGCGAGTATTAATCATTGATGACGACCGGTTTACGCAAAATGTTTTGCAAAAATCGCTCTATAAATATTATGAAACCCGCACGGCTGACAATGGCGCTGCGGGGTTGAATTTGGCGCATAGCTGGCAACCGGATGCCATTTTGTTAGATGTGGAAATGCCTGGTCAAAACGGCTTTGAGGTTTGTGATGTGCTCAAACGCGACAAAGCTACCCAAGAAATCCCAGTCATTTTTTTATCCGGCCGCGCCAGTGTGCGCGAGCGTATGTTGGGTTTTGAAGTGGGCGCGGATGATTATTTAACCAAGCCTTGCAGCCAAGAGATGCTCACGGCTAAATTACAAAAAATCATCGCTCTGTACCGTCAGCGCAATGAATTGCGCGATACGATTAAAACCGCTGAACAAACTGCTTTAGAAGCTATGGCAACCAGTTTTGAATTGGGCAAAGCGGTGCGCTTCGTAGAAAAATCCTATAACTACAGCTCATTAGAGCGCCTGGGGGCGGCACTGATTGAAGTGATGGAAAGTTTGGATTTAAATGCCTGTGTGCGGCTTAATAGCCGTTTTAGTATTCTTACGCTGGCAACTGGCGGCAATAGTGTAAAACCACTGGAGCAGGATTTAATGGCCATGTTGCATACCGAACAGCGGTTTGTCGATTTTGGCTGCCGCTCACAAATTAATTATCCCGGTGTGGCATTGTTGGTGAAAAATATGCCGCTCGACAATCGCGCCCGTTATGGCCGTTTAAAGGATACCTTGCCATTTGTATTAGGTGCCTGTGATGCCAAATTGCGCATGCTCGATGCCGAACATGCGCTAATGCTTCAAAACCGCCAATTGTCCAATTCTGTGCTGAGCGTACAGCGTACTTTATCTGAGGTGTCACAGTTATTAGCTAAAAACCAATGCGCCATAGGGGCTGTGATGAGTGAATTAACCACCGAGCTGAGTGTGCATATGCATAAACTCGGTTTGGAGGGTGACCAGGAGGAATTTATCCACCAGAAAGTGGATGCGGCGGCCAATAAACTTTTTAGCTGCGTGCGCGAAGGTAATGCGGTGGAAGATATTCTCGGTGGCCTTGCTGAGTTATTACAGCAGATGAGCGCGGAGCAGGCGCGCATCATAGCCGAAACACTTTCCACCCAAATGGCGAGCCAAGATGAAGCCATTACCAGCGACGTAGAATTATTTTAAAGGCGGCTATTTTTGAATTGCATATATGCGGGTGCTAATCAGCGACTGCCTAAACTAAGTCTAAGGAAACGCTAAAAATGTAGGTGGCGAGGCGCTGGTTAGGCGCCCCCGCTAAACAGCCGATGACTGCTTGGATGGCAATATCATTAAGTTAAGGATTGGGTGGGATTTCTGGCAGAGGCAAAATCGCCCAAAAAACCAGATGAAATCCTTAACTTAAGGACATTGTCATGGATGGGCGAGGTGGAATTTCACCTGGAGTGAAATCGAGGGGGAATCTACGCCGAGGGGAAGTTGCCGAGTTTATTCAACGACGCCTGAGCAAGGTAATTCTTCGGGGGGTTCCTAAAAACATCCAGCATAAAAAAAGCCTGCATAAGCAGGCTTTTTCGTTGCCCTTGTGGGGCTATGTATGGCGCACTCGAGAGGATTCGAACCTCTGACCGCTCGGTTCGTAGCCGAGTACTCTATCCAGCTGAGCTACGAGTGCTTCTATCAGTGATGATCAGTGTCACCAGCTGAGGGCGCGCATGTTATGGCTTTGACCCGCCCTCGTCAACACTTTTCTTCATAAAATTTAATTACTTGGCGCAAGGCTGCGGCGCGCGCAGGTTTTCGGCTCGTCGCCTCTGCGCAAGCAACGGGCCGCCTTGAATGCTAGCCACTGGTATAGGCTGCAAGCCAGAGCAGCAGGTCGTCTAGGGGCATGGGTTTGGCGAAATAATAGCCCTGTACCTGGTCGCAGCCTAAGGCTTCTAAAACTTGCACCTGCTCGATGGTTTCGGCGCCTTCCGCCACCACACTGAGTTCTAGGGAGCGGGCCAATTGCAGCACCATTTCTACAATATTAGCGCCCGCACACTCAGTGACGTCTTGAATAAAACTTCTATCAATTTTTAAGCAATCAATCGGCATTTGTTGCAGGTAACTGAGGGATGAAAACCCGGTGCCGAAATCGTCGATGGCCAGGCTAAAACCTAGCTCTTTAATACTTTGCAGCTGCTGAATATGATTTTGAATATTGCCCATCTCCACCGATTCGGTGACTTCCAGCTCTATGGCGGAGGCTTCAATATGGGTCTCACCAATAACTCGTTGCAGCATTTGCAAAAATTCAGGATGTTGTAATTGCACAACAGAGACATTAACCGCCATGGTGAGGCCATTAAAGCCCTGCGCGCGCACCTGCGCTAGGCTGCGCATGGCTTGACTTAACACCCATTCACCCAGGCGCACAATTAAACCGCTCTGTTCGGCCAGGGGAATAAAATCCAGCGGCGACACATATTGGCCTCGGCCATTGCGCCAGCGAAGCAAGGCTTCAAAGCCAATTACCTGGCGGCCGCGCAAGGCTATTTTGGGTTGAAAGGCCAAAAATAATTCGTCGCGGTCAAACGCGTGGCGCAATTCTTTTAATAAATGCAGGCGTTTTTTCGCCTCGTCCATCATGGTGGGGTTAAAGTAGGCAATTTTTTCTTGTGTGGGTTTTTGTTTCAGGTCTTTGAGCACAATGTTGGCGTATTTGAGAATTTCACGCGCGGAAGAAATTTCTTTTGACACAGGCGCAATGCCGCAGCTGACGCCAATTAATTGCAGTTCACCGGCAATTTCAAATGGGTTGCTAAAGGGCGCAAGTAGGCGTGCTTCATTGACATGGGAGGCGGGGCCAAAAATAGCGAAAATATCCGCGCCGATTCGCGCCACCTGGCTAATGGGTTTAAAGCGATTTTTTAGCCGCTCGGCAATGGCAATTAATAACCTATCGCCGTGTTCCTGGCCGAGCACAGCGTTGAGGTCGGCAAAGTTATTAATATCAATCAGTGCCAGTGCAAAATGAGTATCCTGCTCCTGGGTGAGCTTGGCATCTATGATGTGTTCAAGGGCTAGGCGATTGGGTAAATTTACCAGGGTGTCGTGGTAGGCGTAATTTTTTAGCTGCTCTAAAAAGGTAATATTGTCGGCACAGATGGAAATGTTGGCGCAAAATACTTGTAGTAGGCTTTGTTCCATTTCAGCGATGGTGTGATTGTTAGGGATAAAACAACTCATATCACCCTGGGCATTGCAGCCTAAATACAGTGCCATGCCTGAGTCTTCAAAAATATTGCAGCGCATATCAATGCATTGATTTAGCAGCTTATAAATAGTGGTTTGATTTTCGTCACACAATTGCCTGTCCAGCAGCGGGCAATAATCTCCGGCGGCGGCAATAATATGTAATTCATGGGTGGCTTGGCTGTCGCGGCGGCGCACACAAATAATACCTTCGGGTTCTACATTTAATAATGCGGCAATATGGATGATTACGCCCTGGGCAAATGCGCGCAGGCCCTCTTGGGTGAGCAGCTCTGAGCTGGAACGCAGAATTAAATCCAGGCCTTTTTTGCTCGCTTCAATGGTGCAAATTTGTCGGTAGCTGCGAATGGCTGAGGTTAACGATGTATAGAGGCGTTTTTGGTTTAATTCTGATTTTAATTTGTAGTCATTGATATCGTAGTCGCGAATAATCTGCAGTTCGGGGGCTTGGTTAGGCTCGCCCGTGCGCAAAATAATACGTGCTTGGCTATTGGCTAGTGGGCCGCGAATAGTTTTAATTAGGTCTAAACCTGCGTTGGGTGTTTCCATCACCACATCGAGTAATATCACGGCTACATCGCTGTGTTCGCGCAGCAGAGCTTCAGCTTGTTTAGCCGAATAGGCGTGTAAATACTCAAGCGGCCGGTTGAGAATTAAGGTGCCGCGCAGGGTAAATTCCGTGGCATCGTGCACGTCTTTGTCATCGTCTACTATGAGTATTTTCCAGCGATTATGGCGCTCGGGCACCGGCGTGATTAGCTCGGCGTTGTCGTCTTCCTCGGCAAAAATAAATAATTCATCGTCATCGGGTGGCAGTTGGGTCATACATCAACCTGTAGGTAATTACTCTGCGTGTGTGGTGGGGGCGGTTTGCGGTAATAACACGGTAAAACAACAGCCTGCGCCAAGCGTAGACTGCACATGGATAGAACCGCCTAATAAACCGGACACAATGTTGTGCACTATATGCATGCCCAAACCATTGCCGCCCTTGCCAAGTTTGGTAGTAAAAAATGGGTCAAAAATTTTGCCTAGATGTTCAGGTGCTATACCCTTGCCGTTGTCGTTGACGCGAATACACACCTGTGTATTGCTAAGGCTGGCCTGAATGCAGACTGTTCCGCTGGCATCGCCTTCGAAGGCGTGAATAAGCGTGTTATTTAACAGATTGGTAATAACCTGGCCCAAGGGGCCGGGGTAGGAATTTAATTCAATATCCTCGGGGCTCTCGATGCACACCTTAATGGCCGTGCGCCTAAAAGTGGGGGTTAGCGTAAGGTAGGTATCGTTTAAAAATTCCAATAAATTAAACATGCGCCTTTGTGCGCTGGTTCTATCCATGGCCACTTGTTTAAAGCCACTGACCAATTCAGAGGCTTTGTTTAAATTGCGGCTAATAATTTCGTTGCCTTCGGTCACATCGGCTACAAATGCCTGCAGTGCCGATTTGGTCATGCCTTTTTGCAGGCTGTCGGCAAAATTCTGACAGGTATGGGTGAGGGTGCTGGCTACCGATAAACCATTGCCTATAGGGGTATTTAATTCGTGCGCCACGCCTGCCACTAAAGAGCCTAAGGCGGCGAGTTTTTCCGATTGAATTAAGTGGCCTTGGGTAAGTTTTAATTGTTCAAGTGTGGCGGAGAGTTGTTGGTTGGACTGGCTTAATTCCAAGGTACGTTCATTAACATGGTGCTCCAGATTTTGGATGTTGGATTCTAAACTCTGGCGCATTTTTTCTAAGTCTGTGGCTAAGTCGCCTAGCTCGTCCTTTTTCAGGCTGGGAACCTGGGAGCGCAAATTGCCCTGGGCAATACCGTTGGCAAATGTGCGCAGAAGGCTTAAGGGGTGAATAATCCTGCGGTGTAAAAAGCCGATTAACACCGTTAGGCTGATGATTAATTGCATACTGATAATACTGATCAGCTGCACGGTTTCCTGGCTGGCTTTTTGCCTGGCAGGTTGCAGGCTATAAATTAAATCCAGGGTGCCTAAATTTTGTTGGTTGTAGATTATGGGGCGCGCAATATGAATTAAATCCTCATTGGCGGTCGCGTTGATGGAACCTGCGTCGTAGGTGATAAAAATATCCTGGTCGTTCGTTTTAACCTGAATTTTACTCACCGCAGGATCAATTTTAACGCTGTCGATAATCGGTTGGCCGAGGTTGGGCGCTACATTCCATAAAGGCAGCGACAGGCCGCTTTGCATTAAATCTGCGTAGCGGTCGGCTGCTTGGTGGGATTTATTTAAAATATTGGCGTCGCGGTTTTCTAAAATCACCATGGTGGCCATTAGCGCACCGGGCAACACCACCGCAAGGCTTACCCAAATTATTAACCCGCGCTGCAAGTGATTTTCACTCATTAAACGCTGGAAAAAATTCTTCTGGCCCAGTGGTGCGGCACCAACCGCACCCTGCAGTGTTTTCAACAGGCTCAGGGTTGGCATAGGCGAAGTGATAGGCTTTGCCAGTGAATGTCTCCATGTGAAGGGCCGTGGCTCGGCCTTTTCCTGTTGTAAATCCAGTACCTCATTACAGCTCCCGTTGCAGATAAATTATTTAACTCATGTGTGGTGACTATTCGGTGGTGCTACTTATTAACCCGGCACTAAAACCCGCCGGTTTAATAATAGACAATAGATCCAAGAACCTTTTGCCCCAAAAATCTCTTTGTACACATTCTCTGTATAAAAAACCTTTGAAAAATTACCGTACAGGCTCTGGTGTCGTTGAATTTATCAAAAAGGCGCTCCTTTACTCCATGTAAACTCAGCAATCGCTCATCGGCTTGAGGTCCGACCTCGCCCTACCTTGATTTCACTGCTGGTGAAATTCTACGCCCCGCCAGGGTCCGTGGGGTTGCCCGCATTTTTGCCAAATTCGTCTAGCCAGCGTTTCGCCGCCTACATTTTTCAGCGGTTCCCTAAATTAAGCAGATTTTTCGTATACACAACCACTGGTAATTATAAAAAGCTATAAATTAACCGGTGGCGGTTATCAGGTTTAACTATAGATGCAAATTGCGAGATTGCGATTATAAGATTTAATCGGCAGCACGTGATGGTGCTCTGCCTCAGTAGATGGGCGTGCGTTGTTAAACAGTGCCGGTTGCTTGGGGAAATTTGCGCGCATCTTTATAGCTTTTTTGCTGATTGAGCCCAGGTCTGTACTCCGGGTTAATCCTAAGCTCTTATAGCGATTGATAATGTGTGTACTGATTTTGCGGCTTTTGCGTGCGCGCTGCCTGCGATTAGAGAACCTGGGGAATCCTGAATTAATGGGGATTTTCAGCAAGGCACCAGTAGATTCGTGTAGTTGCGGCGGAAGGCTGCCAGCAGCTTGCCGCCCGGCACGATTTAGAAAATACCCATTAATGACGTTTTGTCAGTTGCGCGGCTGGGGATTTGGCGGCTTATTTTTATCGGTATATAGCATATGTTCTCAAGTCATTGGCTATAGTCTGAAAGGGAAATTAGCTGTTTAATATTCGTATGCCAAAAAATTGTCTAAATCGCTGGTTATTTTTGTTTGTGTTGGTAATTGCCAATACCTTGGCGCAGGCGGCTGATGAAGTGATGCATGTGCGGCATTATGATCAGGGTTATACGCCGAGCATTAAGGCCTATCAAAAAGATCTACTGCAACTGATGTTGCAGAATACAGTGCCGGAATTTGGCGCCTACAGCTTGGAATTGTTTTCCGTACCGCTGAGTACTAATCGCTCAAAGCTCACATTGCAACAGGGCGACAAGGTTAATGTTTTATTCGCCTCGGAGTGGCAGGGCCTGGGCGTGAGCGATGAGCAGGTGTTGTCTTTGGAGTTGCCTATTTACTATGGCTTGCACGGTCTGCGGCAGCTGATTGTGCGCAGCAATGACCAAAGCCTATTCACCAAAATAAATTCCCTGTCGCAGTTTAAAGCGCTTATTTGTGGCCAGGGGACTCGCTGGTTGGATGTGAATATCTACCGCTCCAATGGCATAGTGGTGAATGAAGGACAAAGCTTTGTGAATTTAATGCCGATGTTGCAGAAAAAACGCTTTGATTATTTGCCGTTGAGTGTGTTGGAAACCGACCGGGTATTTGCAGAGCGCGCGCCGGAGTTGAAGGATTTGATGGTGTTGGATGACTTAATGATTTTTTACCCTCTGCCGTCATTTTTATTTTTCCCCGCCTCTGAGGAGCGCTTGCTTGAGCGCTTGCGGGCAGGTTTTGCTCAGCTGGAGCACAGCGGCGATTTGTTGCCCATGTTTGAGCGGCATTTTAGTTCGGTGCCGCGCATCTTATCCGGTAAGCGCAAGCGCCTTATTATGTTGGATAACCCAGGCCTAACCGCCGATAAAAACCAGCAAATGAAAGATAATTTTACGCAGCAATTCGGTAAATATTTTGATGTGTTGCAGTAATACGGGCTGTGCGCTGAGCGTTGGTTTTGGCCCGTTGTTATTATTAACCCGGCGACATTTAGTGTCGGGTTAATAAGTGCGGCACGGATGCCGCACCGGCGGCTTAAGCCGTCGCGAGCCCGGCTAAAACAAGCAGATCCACGTATCTGCGCCCGTTTTAGCGGGGCGGCGACAAAATAGATCTGGACGATCTATTTTGTCGCCGGTTAATAAGCCAACACGAATACCAGCCAATTTAATAATGCCCAAGTTGCAACCGCCCGTGAGCGAGCGGAATATTTAAGGAGCCAATATGCGGCTATCAACAAAAAATGGCTTTTTAGCCGGAGTGTTGTTATTTGTCATGCTGTTAATGGCGGCCACCGGTTATTTCAGTGGTAGTCGCTTAAGCACAATATTGGCTTATATAACGGGCCCCGCGTGGGACACGGCCGATGGTGCGATGGAAACAACCATTGGTGTTCAAGGCGAGATGGGCTGGATGCAAAGCCGTTTATTGGGTATGCCGGTAACCGATACACAATTAACCAAAGCCACCGAGATGACGGATGAGGCCTTTGCCCGTTTATTGGCGGCTCAGATCATGGATAAAAATACTAGTGACAAGGTAGCTATTGAATTAAAAATCTACCGCGCTGCTTTTGCGCAATTGCGCACCCACTATGATGCTATGCAAGTGCTGCAGCGCAAATTACATGACAACGTAGAGCCTATGATGCGCTTGGGCGCCGCCATGGAGGAACTAGGCGATCAGCAATTTGAATCCTTAGACGCAGACCAATCCTTAACGCTCGCCAGTTTTAAAAAACGCTGGAGTGCCGCTGATGGCGGTATGGAAAGCCTTATTGGTTTTTATACGCAGTTGTATCATTTGGAGCAATTAATTCATTCGCCCGATTATGCACACTTGCCTGAAGTAATTACCCAGGCATTAGTATTTCAGCAGCATGCGGTACAGGCGATGACCGACAGCGGTGTATTTAATGGCGTCATAAAAGGGTTTGGCAATGAACCGGCCGCTGCAGTTTATGCCAGTTATTTTGCTACCCATCAGGCATTGATGACACAAACGGTGCAGAGTGTGCTCGCCTTTCGGCAGCAATTTAAGCAGTGCCAAGAAGCCGCTAGTGTTTTATTGGCCTCTTTAGGCGCGTTTGAAGAATTAGGCGATAGTGCAGTGGAAGGGCAAACGGCTAATGTCACGGAAATTATTCGGCTTGCCCAGTATTCAACTATTTTTATGTTGATCCTGGTGTCGGTTACGGTGGCGGGCAATTATTGCATGCTCAAAGCCTGGGTGCTGTTGCCGTTGCATCAATTACAAACGCGCATTAATGATTTGGTGCGCGGCGAGGGTGATTTAACAGCCCGCATCGAGCATTTGCATCAAGATGAGCTAGGCGATTTAGGCCGCAGTATTAATCAGTTGATGGCCTTGTTGCATTCGTTAGTGGTGAAGATTAACGATAAAGGCCAGGCAATTGTGGAGAAAATTGCTTTTAATAAATCGGTTGCTTTATCGACGTTTAATCACACCAAAAATGTTGCCGATAATGCGCAAAATCTTGCCGCTGCCAGCGGGCAGGTGTTTGTCGCCGCAGGTGCAATTGCCAGCGCCTGCTCGAGTGCCTCTTCAGCGGTTAGCCAGGCGCGCACTAATACGTCTAACAGCCGGGATACCACGCGCAATACCGCCATGGGGATGGATAGGGTGTGCAGGTTGGTGAATGAATTAAGCGAGCGCATTACTCAGCTGCGCAACAGTGCGGAAACCATCGGCAAAATTGTCTCGGTGATCGGCGGTATTTCTGAACAGACCAATTTGCTGGCGTTAAACGCGGCGATTGAAGCGGCCCGCGCTGGTGAGCAGGGGCGAGGGTTTGCGGTGGTGGCCGATGAAGTGCGCACGCTGGCGTCGCGCACTTCGCAATCGACGGTGGAGATCACCGAGGTGATTCGCGCTATTCAGGATATGTCGCAAAGTGCCTTTGAGCTGATTAATACCTGCACCCAGGAGGTCAACAGCAAGGCGCAGGATTCGCAGAGCGTGTGCGCCTCCCTTGAGCAGCTGGCTCTGCTTGTGGACGACCTGTCCGGCATGATCGAACAGGCTGCCAGCGCCGCTGAGGAGCAGGCGGCGGTGACTAAGGATATGTCTCAGCGGGTGCAGGTGATTGCCAATGATGCGGCGGGTGTGGATTCTGAGGCGCGCGCGAGCATGGGCTGCGCCGATGAGCTTAACCAGTTGGCGCGACAGCTCAATCAAGAGCTGTCGCGCTTTCGGGTTTAGCTGCTTACACCAGCAAACTCAGCTGCTGGCCGTGCCATGGGCACTCTTCACTCAGCAGATAGGTGTACACAGGCGCAATGGTCTCGGCGCTTTTGACGGTGGTGGGGTCTTCCGCTGGATAGGCGGCGGCGCGCATGGCAGTGCGGGTGGCGCCTGGGTTGAGGCTGTTGACCTTGACGGCTGAGCCTTCCAGCTCGTCGGCGAGGGTTTGGGTGAGGTTTTCAATGCCCGCTTTGCTCACCGCATATACACCCCAGAAGGCGCGGCCCTTGCGGCCTACGCTGGAGCTGGTGAACAGAATGCGCCCGCTGCTGGATTTGCGCAGCAGGGGCAAGAGGGCCCGAGTTAATAAAAATGGCCCGCTGAGGTTAACCTGGATGACCTCTTGCCACACCGCTGGGCTGATTTGCTCCAGAGGGCACAGCTGGCCCAGCTCCGCTGCGTTGTGCAGCAGGCCGTCTAGCTGGCCAAACTCTTCACTAATCACCTTGGCCAGAGCGCTGTAATGCTGCTCATTGGCGGTTTTTAGGTTGAGCTCAAAAATAGCCGGTTGGGGCGCCTTGGCCGCTTCAATAGCGTCGTAGACCGATTCTAATTTCTTAATATCGCGCCCCACCAGGATCACTGTGGCGCCCTGCTCGGCACACGCGAGGGCGGCGGCGCGGCCTATGCCACTGCTCGCGCCGGTAATGAGAATAACGCGGCCTTGTAAGGCTTGGTTTTGAGAGGGGAGGTCGGCAAGGCGTAGATCAGTCATGGGTTTTCTTAAATTAAGGTGGTTAAAAATGATGTGGTGTTCCTGAGGACTTTGATGTGAGCCTAATGCCTCAGTTGGCTTTTAGCGAGTACAGCTCAGGCGCGGCCTGTGTTGTGGTTAATCTATGCCATCAGCTTAAATTGCCGATTTTGCCCGATGGTAAAACCGAGCCTTAATCTGCGCCTGGCTAAATAGTTAATTCAAGCAATCGTTAATTCGCCTGTTTAGAACAATAGTCAGGCTCAGCCAGGGCTCAGCTGGATTACAAATAGTGCTGCTTTACTAGGGGCCAAATGTCCCAGGCCTCGGCAACGGCAAAGGTGGCCTCCCATTGGGTGTGTTCAGCCGGGTGTTGGGTAAAGCCGTAGCCTACCGCGATGGTGGCCATGCCCGCCCTTCGGCCGCATTCAATATCGCGCTGATGATCGCCGACATAAATAACCTCAGCGGGTGAGCACTGCAGCTGTTCGCAGGCCAGCAACAACATAGCTGGATCAGGCTTAGGCTTGGCGTGTTCCGGGCAGAGGGTAACGGCGGCGCTGGTGGCAAACTCGAAGTGGCTCATCAGTGGTTCGGTATAGCGCCAGGGTTTATTGGTGGCCACACCCCAGGCGAGGCCCTGTTGCAGGCAGTGTTGTATCAAGGCCTCAATACCGGGGAAGGGCTGGGTGTGGCGAGCTATGTCCGCCAGGTAGAGATCCAAAAACCGCGCCCGCAGCACTTCATGGGCATCGGCGGGCAACTCGCCAAAGCCGAGTTTAATCAGAGCATTGGCACCGTTGGAAACGTGCGGGCGGATCTGCTCAGGGGATAGGCGGGCCAGGCCTTCCTGCTGCCGCAGCCGGTTGAGGGCCTGGCCCATATCGCCGCTGGTATCCAGCAAGGTGCCGTCTAGATCGAATAATAATGCGCGCAAAGGCATGGAAGGCTCACAGGGGTTTTTGGCAGTACACCAGGTAATTAACATCCACATCCCGGCCGGATAGGCGGAAGGACTGGGTGATGGGGTTGTAGCTCAGGCCGGTAATATCCCGCACGAGCAGCCCAGCTTTGCGGCACATGGCGGCCAGCTCGCTGGGGCGGATAAAGCGTTGGTAATCGTGGGTGCCCTTGGGCAGCAGTTTCAGCAGGTATTCCGCGCCCACCACCGCCATGCCATAGGCTTGAGCGGTGCGGTTGAGGGTGGAGAAATACACCGCGCCGCCAGGCGCACAGAGGGCAGCTGCGGCCGCAACCACGCTGTCAGGCTCGGGCACATGCTCCAGCATTTCAAGACAGGTCACCAGATCAAAGGCCTGCGGGTGCGTTTGGGCATAGGCCTCGGCGCTGCTTAATTGGTAGTCGATACTAAGGGCGGATTCCAGAGCATGTAACCTGGCGACCTGCAGGGCCTCTTCGCTCAGGTCAATTGCGGTTACCTGGGCGCCGCGTTGCGCCATAGCTTCGGCCAGCAAGCCGCCGCCGCAGCCTATATCAAGCAGGGTTTTCTCCGCTACTGCACTCTGGCCGTCGATGTAATTAGCCCGCACCGGGTTCATCAGGTGCAGGGGTTTGCACTCACCCGCCGGGTCCCACCAGCGGCTGGCGAGACGGCTAAATTTGGCGATTTCCTGCGGGTCCATATTCGGTGTGGCCATGACTATGCCTCGTTAAGAGTGGAAGCCTTGCGGCTTGATGCGGTGTTGCCAGCCGGTGGTCGTGCGGCTGATCTCGACAGGATCTAGCTGAGTGAGCGCACCCTCGCTCACCAGTGCTTTGCCGCTCACCCAAACATGCTGCACCCGGTAACTGCCAGGGCGGTACACCAGGTTAGAGGTGATCCGGTGGCTGGGGGATGACAGCAGTTGATCCAAGCTCAGCGCAATCATATCCGCCTGTTTGCCCAGCTCTAAACTGCCGATTTGGCTATCCAGCCCCAGGGTTTTGGCGCCGCCCAGGGTAGCCATGTACAAGGCGGCCTCCGCCGATAGCGCGCGTGCATCACCCGCCACGGCTTTGGCCAGCAGCGCTGCGGTGTGCAGTTCGCCGAACATATCCACATTATTATTGCTGGCGGCGCCATCGGTGCCCAGGCCAACTTCTATACCCGCGTCCAACAGGCGCTGTACCGGGCAGAAGCCACTGGCCAGTTTGAGGTTGGATTCCGGGCAGTGAATCACCTTGGCACCGGTCTCCTGCAACAGGCTCAGGTCTTCATCCGCGATCTGCGTCATGTGCACACACTGGGTTTGCGGGCTTAACAGGCCTAGCTCAACCAGGCGCGCTATGGGCCGCTGGCCGTATTGCTGCAGGGAATCGGCGATCTCCTGCGCGGTTTCGTGCAGGTGAATATGCACCGGCGCCTGCAGCTCATTGGCGAGTACGGCAATGCGTGCAAGGCTTTGATCGCTCAGCGTGTAGGGGGCGTGGGGGCCAAAGCCGATGCTGATGCGCGGGTGATCTTTGTAGTCGTCGAATAGGCTGAGGCCTTTGCGTAAGCCTTCATCTATATCCGCCGCCCAGCGGTTGGGGAAGTCCAGCAGCGGGAAGGTAATCTGCGCTCGTATGCCGCTCTCATTGACTACCCGCGCAGCGGCTTCGGGGAAAAAATACATATCGCTAAAACAGGTGGTGCCGCCCAGCAACATTTCGGCGATTGACCGGGTGGTGCCATCGGTGACGAAGTCTGCATCCACCCATTGCCCCTCGGCGGGCCAGATGTGTTCATTCAGCCAGGTCATTAGGGGTAAGTCGTCGGCAAAGCCTGCGAGCAAACTCATGGCTGCGTGGTTATGGCAGTTCACCAACCCGGGCATCAGCACCTGCCCCGGCAATTCCACCACCTGTTTGGCCTGCCAGTGCGACTCGATTTGAGCGCGCGGGGCGAGGGCGCAAATCACCCCGTCTTTGATTGCCAAGGAGCAGCGCTCAAGCAACCGATTGTGCGGCGCAATGGGCAGCAACCACTGGGGATGAAGAATCAAATCGGCGCTAGAGAGAGGGGCATTGGCCATAGGTGAACCCGCTAGGTAAGGGGAGGGCAGTATAACCGCTGCATTGGCCCTTGTGCGGCCTAAGGCGGTTCTTAATCGCGCCGAGCTGTGCTAGTATCCGCGCCCTTATCTTAAGGCTCTGGCGCGTATTTTTGCGGCGTTTTAGGGCCTTGTCCCAGCCATATCCGTTCTGAAGGAACCCCTAAGCCCATGGGCGAAATAGCTAAAGAAGTAATTCCTGTCAGTATTGAACATGAGATGACCCAATCCTACCTGGATTACGCCATGAGTGTAATCGTAGGCCGCGCCCTGCCCGATGTGCGCGATGGCTTAAAACCCGTGCACCGCCGCGTGTTATTCGCCATGAGCGAATTGGGTAATGACTGGAACAAACCCTATAAAAAATCCGCCCGTGTGGTGGGTGATGTAATCGGTAAATACCACCCGCACGGAGATTCCGCCGTATACGACACCATAGTGCGTATGGCGCAGCCCTTTTCCCTGCGTTACATGTTGGTGGACGGCCAGGGCAACTTCGGCTCGGTGGACGGCGACAGCCCCGCCGCGATGCGTTATACCGAAATTCGTATGGCCAAAATCGCCCATGATTTATTGGCCGATTTAGATAAAGAAACGGTTGATTACGTACCCAACTACGACGGCACCGAATTAATTCCCGTGGTTATGCCCACGCGGGTGCCCAACCTGCTGGTGAATGGCTCCTCCGGTATCGCTGTGGGTATGGCCACCAATATTCCGCCGCATAATTTAGGCGAAGTCATTCGCGCCTGTGTAGCCTTAATTGATAACCCGGAATTATCCGTTGAAGACCTCATGGAATATATTCCCGGCCCGGATTTTCCTACTGCCGCCATTATTAATGGCCGCGCCGGTATTTTATCCGCCTACCGCACGGGCCGTGGCCGCATTTATGTGCGCGCCCGCGCCACAGTGGAAACCGATGCGAAAACCAATCGCGAAACTATTATCGTTCATGAGATTCCCTACCAGGTCAACAAAGCGCGCCTAATTGAAAAAATCGCCGAACTGGTCAAAGAGAAAAAAGTAGAAGGCATCTCAGAAATTCGCGATGAATCCGATAAAGACGGCATGCGCATCGTGATCGAAATTAAACGCGGTGAAATGGGCGAGGTGGTATTAAATAATCTCTACACCCAAACCCAAATGCAAACCGTGTTTGGTATCAATACCGTCGCCTTAGTGGACGGCGAACCGCGCACCTTAAATTTATTAGAATTACTCGAATATTTTGTTCGCCACCGCCGCGAAGTGGTCACCCGTCGCACCGTGTATTTGCTGCGCAAAGCTCGCGAGCGCGGCCATGTATTGGAAGGCTTAGCCGTTGCCATCGCCAATATCGACGAAGTGATTATCACCATTAAAAATTCCCAAACCCCCAACGACGCCCGCGATGCTTTATTAAGCCGTGGCTGGCCGGTAGGTTTGGTGAGCCAATTTATCGAGCGCACCGGCGCCGAAGCCTGCCGCCCAGACGGCCTGCCGGCTGAAATGGGTATGCGCGATGGCCTGTATTATTTATCCCCCGCCCAAGTACAAGCCATTTTAGATTTGCGCCTGCACCGTTTAACCGGTATGGAGCACGATAAATTATTAAATGAATACGAAGAAAAATTAAAACTCATCGCCGAATACTTAGAAATACTCGCCAATTCTGTCCGTTTAATGGAAGTGATCCGCGAAGAATTAGTGCAAATCGGCGCTGATTACGGCGATGCGCGCCGCACGGAAATTCAAGATTCATTATTAGATTTAACTGAAGAAGACCTCATTACCGAAGAAGACCGCGTGGTGACAATTTCCCACGGCGGCTACGCCAAAACCCAACCGGTCAGCGCCTATCAAGCGCAGCGTCGTGGTGGTATGGGTAAGGCCGCCACGGCGGTAAAAGATGAGGATTTTGTCGAGCATTTGGTGATCGCCAGCACCCACGATTTCATTTTGTGTTTTACCGATCAGGGTAAGGTGTATTGGTTGAAGGTTTATCAAATTCCCGTCGCTAGCCGCACCTCGCGCGGCCGCCCTATGGTGAATTTATTATCCCTCGATGAAGGCGAGCGCATTACCGCCATTCTGCCGGTGCGGGAATTTGACGAAAATAAATATATCTTCATGGCCACCGCACAAGGCACAGTGAAAAAATCCTCTCTGGCACAATTTGCGCGTCCCCGCAGCGTCGGCCTGCGCGCTATTGAATTAGATGAGGGCGATCATTTGGTTGGCACCTCCATTACCGATGGCACCTGCGACGTTCTGTTGTTTGCCAGCAACGGTAAAGCCGCGCGCTTTAATGAAGAAGCGGTGCGCGAAACCGGCCGCACCTCCCGTGGTGTACGCGGCATTATTTTGGCCGAGGGCGAGCGCGTTATCTCCATGATTATCCCCAAAGCCGACGGCCAAGTGCTCACCATTAGCGAAAACGGCTACGGCAAACGCACGGCAGTAACTGAATTCCCCGTCAAAGGGCGCGGTACGCAAGGTGTTATTGCCATGCAAATCTCTGATCGCAACGGCGTTATTGTCGGCGCAATCCAAGTATTTGAGGGCGATGAAATCATGTTGATTTCCGATCAGGGCACCGCCGTGCGCACCCGCGCCGCAGAAGTGTCCCTAGTGGGCCGCAATACACAGGGAGTGCGCATTATTAAAACCAAAGAAGGCGAGCATATTGTCAGCCTTGAGCGCATCGCCGAAAGCGAAGAAACCAACGTCGATGATGCTGTTTTTGATGCATCTGAGGCTGACGATACAGGTACAACCGACGATACCAGCGAAGCATAATCAGGCGGCCTAATGATGAGCAGCGACACAACTCAGGATAACAATTGTGCAGCCGATGAACAGGCACAATTAGCCCAGGTGCGCGAGCGCATTGATGCCATTGACGAGCAAATTGGCGAATTAATCAGCCAGCGCGCCCGTTGTGCATTGGAAGTTGCGGACATTAAAAAGCAATTTAACGGCGGCAAACCGGCGTCTTTTTATCGCCCGGAGCGCGAAGCGCAGGTGTTGCGCAAAGCCATGGCGCGCAACCCAGGGCCGTTGAATAATGAAGAATTTGCTCGTTTATTTCGCGAAATAATGTCCGCCTGTTTAGCGCTGGAAAACCCCATTAAAGTCGCCTTTTTAGGGCCGGAAGGAACCTTTACTCAGCAGGCCGCGCTGAAACATTTCGGCCACTCGGCGCAGTCTGTACCGCTAAATGCTATTGATGAAGTGTTTCGTGAAGTGGAAGCCGGTTCCTGCCAATTTGGTGTGGTGCCGGTGGAAAATTCAACCGAAGGTGTTGTTACCCATACGTTGGATAATTTTATGGATTCCAACCTCACCATTTGTGGTGATGTGGTGTTGCGTATCCATCAAAATTTAATGGTTTCGGATGTAACCAAAACCGCCAATATTACGCGCATTTATTCCCACGCTCAGTCGCTTGCCCAGTGCCGTAAATGGTTGGATGCCCATTATCCCAATGCAGAGCGTGTCGCCTTAAGCAGTAATTCAGAAGCTGCAAAACGTATTAAAAGTGAATGGAATGCAGCGGCGATTGCCGGTGAAATGGCCGCAGAATTATACGGCCTGACTATTCTTGCCGATAAAATTGAAGACCGGCCGGATAATTCCACGCGGTTTTTAATTATTGGCAAACTCAAAACGGCCCCCAGCGGCGATGATAAATCCTCCATTATGGTGTCCATGCGCAATGAGCCGGGCGCACTGCACGGTTTATTAGAGCCATTCCAGCAACACGGTTTGGATTTAACCCGTGTGGAGTCGCGCCCGTCGCGCACTGGCCCGTGGAATTATGTGTTTTTTATTGATTTTACTGGCCATAGGGATGACCCAAATGTAGCCGCAGCCCTAGCTGAAGTAAGCAAACGGGCGTTGGATGTAAAAATACTCGGCTCATACCCCAACGGCGTTTTATAAGTGGTGGCGGGGCGTTTAGTCGTTATCGGCCTTGGCCTGATTGGCGGCTCGGTAGCTAAGGGCGCTAAACAGCGGCAATTATATTCATCGGTTATTGGCATAGCGCTGGATGCAGCCACCTGCCGCGCGGCCTGCGATTTAAATGTTGTAGATGAAGCATTTGTTGATTGGCAAACGCTCGCGCAGGATTTAAATCAGGATGATATGGTTTTTATCGCCACACCCACGCTTGCCATTGGCCAAGTATTAGCGCAATTAAAACAATGGCTCGCGCCCAGCGTAACCATTACCGATGGTGCGAGCGTAAAAGGCAGCGTGCTTCGGGATGCTGAGTGCATTTACGGCGCTATGCCTGAACAATTAGTCTTAGGTCACCCCATTGCCGGTTCGGAAAAAAGCGGCGTCACCGCTGCCAACCCGGATTTATATCAGCGCCAGCGCGTTATTCTGACCCCCACGTCCGACACGGGCGCAACCCATTTAAATAAGGTGACCGCACTCTGGCAACACTTGGGCGCAGAAGTCTTGCAACTGAGTGTGCAAGAGCACGACGATATTCTCGCCGCTACCAGTCATTTGCCGCACGCACTGGCGTTTTCATTAGTGGACGCGCTTGCCCACGATAATAAAAACGAAAATATCTTCCGCTACGCTGCGGGCGGCCTGCGGGATTTCACCCGTATAGCCTCCAGCGATGCCACCATGTGGCGAGATATTATGCTCGCCAATCGCGTTTCGATCCTTTCTGCCATTGATTTATTTAGCGATAATCTCGCCCAATTACGCAAGGCGGTAGAAAGTAGTAACGGTGCGCAATTACACGGTATTTTCAGCCGCGCCAAAGCCGCCCGCGATCATTTTAGTGACATTCTCTCCAATCAAGCCGCAGGCCTGCCCAGCCCTAATGCCAGCCGCTGGATTATTGCGCCGGGTATTAAACCGCGCGGCGAAATATTTTTACCCGGCAATTGCCCCTTCGCCGCACAGGTGTTGGCCCTGGCGGTGTTAAGCCGCAAACCTACTTATATTCGCGGCCTGGCGCTAACCGCTCAGCACCAATTATTAATAGACGTGCTGCGCGCTGCAGGTGTAACCATTAACTTAATAAATAGCCAGGATAATCAGCAGGGGGTTTGGGGGGATATTTGTGTTGAGGCGGGGCATTATACTGGGCTTGTTATTTCTGAGGCGCAGGCTGCGCAATTAGGGGCTGTGTTGGCGCCGCTGTTAATTGTTGGTTTGGCCTCTGCCGGTAAAAGTTGTTGGCCTATGGTGTCCGTTGATGCTGCCAGCCTCACTTTATTAGAGCAATTATGGTATGCCTTTTTCGCTCAGCCATTACCTCTCACTAACAATCAGCTCTTGATTACACCTGCGGGCCTGCAGGGCGGAACTATTGATTGTAACGGCGATATAAGTCTGGCGCTGACACTTGCCATTAGCGCCCCCATCAGCCTCAATAATTGGCAGATCAGCGGTATTAATTGCCACGAGAGCCAGGTTGCTCAGGCCGTGCATCTGAGCAAACAGATGGGGTTGTTATTAAATAGTGTTGGCTAGAGCGCACCTGGGTGTACCACAGTCGGTGAGTCACTGGAGCATCTTTTTGCTCACCATGGTTTGTTGAGTATTGCAGACGAAATTGTAAACAGAATCTCGGATTTTATAATGATAAATAGAGAATACGCCTGCCAAATAACCTCCTATTTACTCATGGCGCTAGGCCTGTGGTTGGTTTTAACCCATGGATTATTGGCGGCATTATTATCTGGTATGTTGGTTTATTCGCTGGTCACCATATTTTCACCGCGCCTTTATATGCGCTTTGGCGACAATACTTCGCGCATTATTATTGTTAGTATTCTCGGCACTATTATAGTCACAGGCCTGGTGTTGCTTATTTGGAGCGGGATTGCTTTTTTTAAAAGCGATAAAGGCAGCATGCAAGTGCTGCTGCAAAAATTGGCTGATATTATCGACGCGTCTCGCCATCAGTGTCCGGAATGGATTTGCGCCAATATTCCCGATAGCGCCCACGAGTTGCGCGCAGTGCTCACCGATTGGCTGCGCGAGCATGCAGGCTATGCAAAAATTTTAGGCGCTGATGCGGGCCATACCATTGTGCGGGTGATTATTGGCATGATAGTCGGAGCTATGATTTCCCTTTATTCCGCCCCAAAGGGTTTGGGTATATTGGGTTTGGCTATGGTACAGCGCATCAGTTGTTTGACGGATTCCTTTAAAAAAATTGTTTTTGCCCAGGTAAAAATTTCTACCATTAATGCCATCGCCACAGGCGCATACATTATGTTGTTTTTGCCGCTCGTGGGCATCAATTTGCCCCTGGCGAAAACCCTGGTGTTTTTAACCTTTGTGCTAGGCATGATGCCAATTATTGGTAATTTAATGTCCAACACCATGTTGGTGATTATCACCTTGCCGTTTGGCCTTATGGCCTCGTTGGGCTCGCTGTTATTTTTAGTGGTGCTTCATAAGCTGGAGTATTTTCTCAACGCTAAAATTATCGGCACAGAAATTAAATCTAACGCCTGGGAGTTGTTAATTGCCGCTATCGCTATGGAGTCGGTATTTGGTTTGCCGGGGGTGGTGATGGCGCCTATCCTCTACGCGTATATCAAACAAGAGCTTATACACGCCAAATTAATTTAGCGTTATTTTTTATCACGGACCTTTTTAGGAGCCTTTTTATGTCATTGCGAATGTTGATCTTAACCGCCTGTTTACTGTCGGTATCTGCCAGGAGTGAAGAAGCAGTAGCGCCGGAATTTAATTTAGATGCCTTTAAAATAGGTAAATTGCATAGGGGTATGCAAGCGGCTGAGGCGGTGGGTTTGCCCGGTTGTGTGTTTACAAAAGGAGCCTTAATCAACAGTGAGGCGGATGGCGCCTGGCACCAAACCTGGAGTGCACCCCGCTGCGGCCTTACTTTGGGATTTGGCGCCGAGGATAAAAAGAAGCCATTGACTCTTTTTGATATGAAAATTGAAGCGCCGAGTAATTTTAAAACTCAGAAGGGAATTGGTATTGGCAGCAGCGAAGCAGATGTGCGCAGCCAGTATGTGCGCGAAATAAATAAAGAGGAATCTATAAACCAACAGCGCTTGGTGTTAGGTTCTGTTTATGGCGGTGTTATTTTTGAGCTGGACAAGGGCCGCGTAAAAAGTATTTTTGTCGGCGCTGCTGCTGAATAAATGTGCGTAAACAATAAGCAGGGGGCAAGCTCGGCGCTTGCCCCTTGTTACTTTATGCGCGGGTGGATATGGTTTTGCCGTACCTGCGGCGCAGCAGTGCAACAACCCCAAGGCCCAGCAGAAGTTGGGCGGCGCTGGATGCTTCGGGTACAGCGGGGATTGATGGGTCTAGGGAGCCGAGCGTGATGTTATCAAAGCCGACCTCATTAACTGTGCCACTAAAATTCACCGATTTGGCCGTACCGCTAAAACTTAACGCGGCGATTTTCCAATTGCTATAGGGGCGATCTGGCACAGGGCCTTCGCCGAGGGCATCCAGCGTTAAGGAGCCGAGGCGCGTGCCGGTTGCATTTAAACCGTCGTAGATATCCACCTGGCCGGTAAAGTCTATAGTGGAGTAATAAAAAGAAAATCCCTGGGTAAATCCTTCCGACATATTGAGGTATGCGGAGCCGGACAGGAAAAACATAATATTGTGCGGACTTGGCTCGCCTGCGAAGTTGGCATCTGGGTCTATATCTGAAAGGCCCAGCGCACTATCACTGAAGGATATGCCGTAATTAACGCCTGTATTTTCTTGGCTATCGCTTCCGCCACTGTAGAACGTCTTTATTTCGGCGCGATTGCCGACGCCGCTAAAATCCAGTTGAATCACTGAGGTGGCCGCACTGGCCGCTGTTGAATAAGCCAGCGCCGAGACGAGCAAGGTGCGAAGCCAAGCAGAGGTCTGCATAGTATTTCTCCCAAAAAATCTAATCCTGCCAGCGATTGTGCACGAGTGCAAGGTTTAATTGGTCGCTAGGTTTCCGAGCCCAGTAATTGCCCAGGTTGGATGCTCGGCCCCTGCTATTAAAAGCATTTGTTAAATTCACTTTTGGTTTTTGTGTTGAAGTATTTTGTTAACTCGGCCGCTTTTATCTGGGGTTAATGATGGCGGCCCTTGCGCGCTGCACAACACCAAATCCGCACCCGCTCGCAGCAACAATGGCGCACTGAATCAGAGCTTCCCTAAGTCAAAGGGGGTAAACGACGCTGTGTTATTTGGCTTGCCAAAATAATAACCCTGTAAATAATCCACGCCGAGTTGGATTAATATTTTTGCTTGCTCGGCCGATTCAACGCCTTCTGCTATGACTTTTAATTGCATACGTTTGGCAATCATGACGGCACTTTCAATAATTACCATGCTTTGCGCATCCAGTTGCATCACAAAAGAGCGGTCAATTTTAATGGCGGCTACCGGGAATTGATGCAGGCGGGAAAGAGACGAATAACCTGTGCCAAAATCGTCGATATGCACCTCAATACCTAGGTCGCGCAATTGAGTGACTGTAGCGAGTGACTGGTCTAGGTATTCTTCGCCAAATAGTGTTTCGGTTACTTCTAACACCAAGCGTTCAAAGGGAAATTGTAAACGCTGTAGTGTTGCGCACACTTGCCCTGCATAGTTATTGCTGAGTAATTGTTTAATCGAAACATTAATGGCGATTTTAATGCTGCGTGTTTCCTCGCCCCATGCCTGCGCCGCTTGGCAGGCTGTGCGCAGTGCCCAGTCACCTAGGGCGATAATTCTGTCTGTGTCTTCGGCGAGGCGGATAAATTCATCGGGGTTTATATCGCCTAAAATAGGATGGCGCCAGCGGCACAAGACTTCCAGCGCAACCACCTGGCCGCTGTGGCTGTCGATAATAGGTTGATATACCAGGTGTAATTTATTGTGTTCAATCGATTCGGCCAGAGTGCGGCTTAAATCAAACCGGCGGCGCTGAGTTTCGGCGTAGGTGTCGTTGTACACCAAGGTTTGGCCGCGCCCATTGCGTTTAACTTCCGCTACGGTTAAATCAGCGGCCTGAATTACATCTTTATAGTCGCGGGCATCGGTAGGGAAATAGGCTATGCCGACGCTTAAGCCTAGGCCGAGTTTTTCATTGTTCATTTCCAGCGGCGCTGTGGCGGCATCAATTAACTGGGTGGCTAGTTGTTCAACCATTTGGCGTACATCGGGCCGCTGGTGGGTAATTAATAAAAATTCGTCGCCACCCCAACGGCCTAAAATACAATTGGCGGGGCACAGATCATTAAAGCGAATGGCGATGGTTTGTAAGACCTTGTCGCCCACGTCGTGGCCTAGTGCGTCGTTAATTTGTTTAAAACGGTCTAAATCCAAAAATAAAATGGCCGCTTCTAGCGGGTTTTTGGCATCCAGGGAATTTTCCATCCATTCAATTAAGCCGCGTCGGTTGGGCAGGCCGGTGAGTGAGTCGTGGTGGGCGATGCGTTTGAGGGCTTGGGTGCGCAGGTTGACTCTGCGTTCTAAATCAGAATTGAGATACTGCAAATTATTCACTAATTGTTCGTTTTCTAATTTGAGTGTAAGGCTTGCGCGCAGCAGGCGGTGATTGGAGGCGTGGCTGGCTATCATGGCGGCGCAAAATACCAAGCCTAATACGCCGATAATTAAATTGTTGTTGGAATAGAACAACATAATGATGGCGGCGGGTATCACCATAATGGCGATATAAAATCGGCCAATTAATTTTAATGGTGCGGTAATGCCGGTGGCGCCGCTGGCCATGGCCGACATAATAATCAGTAGCGTGTAGTGGGAGGTGGGGGGAACTTCGCTGTGGGTGAAGGTCATTAGCGCTATGGCTACCCACACAAAGGCAGCGCAAAACAACCCAATAGCAAAAATGCTTTTCCACAGGGTAATAATTTTATTATCCACCACCAGGCTGCGGCTGTGGCGGGCTTTAAAATAAAGGCTGTTAACTAGCCGCACCCCTGTCATCAGGATGACCAGAGTTAGCCACTGGTAAACATAGGCATAGCCATCGTTATAGAGCACTATGCTGGCGCCGATGCTAACGGCGAGATTTACCATCAACATAGCTGGCAAATTATGGAAGGCTTGGCAGACGAGTTGCCATTCGAGGGCAGGTAGGTGATTGTCGGTAACCCGGCGGCGAGGTGACGAAGGTTCTGCACTCATAAAAAACATCCAAACCGCAGGTTGAACAACAGGTTATCTATAGTGCGCCATGTTATCAGTTGATGCCTAGCTGCCCAAAACTATAGGCGCTCTTGTGCTTAAATACTTACGCCAGCCCCGTTGGGTCAACAGATAACGGCAGGGCCAAGCTTGAGCGGTGAGATTAGTGCGGGAGGCAATGCCATTAAGGTAAAACCCTAGCTGCGTCCCTTGTAGGCGCCCAGTTATGGCGCCTCTATATCTCAGTGTCCTTAAAGGCCTGGGCGAGAAAAAGTCCTTAACTTAAGACAACGGTGTGGAAGGGGCATTGTGAAGCTGTGTAGGTGCTGGTTCCTAAAAGGCTTTAACCCAGGGCCAATGTCATTAACTTAACGGAAACAGTGGGGGCAACCCTTGTGGTGGCCCAATTTTGGCCCCGATAAATCTGAGTGTCCGCGCGGGCTTGGGCACCCACAAGGGGTGCCCCTACGGGAATTTTCTATTCAGAAAATCCTTAACTTAAGAATTACCCTGGGGGCTATTGGTACACCCGCACATAATCAATTTCATATTTAGCCGGGAAGCTAGTGCCGGATGGATCGCCACCGTTGTTGCCGCCTATGGCGAGGTTAACCAGGATATAAAAGGGTTTATCAATAAAGGGGTTGCTGCCGTCGGGGTTTTTGGTGCCGCTCAGGCTGGTGCTGTTCATTAAAATATCATCCACATAAAGGCGAATAGATTTATTGTCCCAGTCCATTCGCCAGGTGTGAAAACGACTCTCCCAATCGGGAAATTGCAGGCGCAAATTGCTTAACGAGCGGGTGGAGGAATCCCAGCTGGCGTTCCACTGATCGGAGCTGGGGCTTTTCCAGGCGACATTGGCGAGTATTTTATTTTGATAATATTCCATCACATCTATCTCGCCGCCCTCCGGCCATTTGCCGTTGCCCAGTAACCAAAAAGCAGGCCAGAGGCCAGCACGGGTGTCTATGCGGGCGCGCATTTCAAAACGGCCATAAGTCCAGCTTACTTTGCCGCGTGTGTGCAAACTTGCAGCCGTGTAATTGGCATTTTCATACTGCTCTTTGCGAGCAGTAATGGTTAATAGGCCGTTGGCTATATTGACGTTTTCGGGCCGCGCTTGAGTGTAATATTGCAATTCATTGTTGCGCACCAGGCCTTTTTCATAACTCCAATAGGCGTTATCCGGCAGGCCCTGGCCGTTAAATTCATCGCTCCATACCAGCCTGCGTTGCGGCTCGGGTATTAATTCAAAACGCCATTGTTGGTGGCTGGTATTTTGGTAGCTGTATTGTTTAACGCCGCTATTAATTTGATCCATAGCCTTGCTGCTTAAGCGCGATTCAATTTTGTAAAAACCGTCAGCCGTGGCGGTAATTTTCCATTGTTGGTTGTTGGAGCCTATGTAGTCGTACTGTTTAATATCGCCGCCGTCGGCGAGATTTTGATCCCACAAATCCAGGGTTTTACCGCTGTGGTAGGGCAGTAAGGCGTAATAGCCGTTTTGTAGGTTGACCACCTCAAATTGTTGGTTGGCCTGGTTGCTGTAATTCATTAGCGCCAGAGCTGCGCCATTGCTAGTGCTGGAATCTGCCACGCTGAGCGCCTGCGCACTTTGGCGGTTATAAATAATGTAACGACCTGTGGCTAACGGAGCACCTGACGAACTTGAGGTGCTGGATGAGGAGCTGCTGCTTGACGAACTACTAGAACTGCTTGAGCTGCTGCTTGATGAGCTACTAGACGAGCTGCTGGATGAACTACTGCTGGAAGAGCTTTTACCAGACGAGGAACTGCTGCTAGAGGACGAGCTACTGCTTGAACTGGACGATCCGACGGGGGCTAAAGTACCGCTCGCAGGGTCGCCGCTGCATCCAGTAAAAATAAGGCTAAGGCTCAGGAGCGAGCACAGCAAAAGAGCGTTTGGGCGCATGAGGCTATCTCGGATTTTGATTTTATAGCGCCGAGCTTAAATTATTTGCCCCTAGTCTTCTGCGCCATAATTCGTGCTTTATGCAAAAACCACCTGGCAGAGTCAGATTAAATAAAGAGTGGCGAGGCCAAGAAAAATAAAAAAGCCCATGCTGTCCGTGATAAAGGTGAGTATGACGCTAGTGCCCATAGCGGGGTCGCGGCCTAGGTTATTAATCAGTAGCGGGGTGAAAATCCCAGCGATTGCGGCGATGAATAAATTCAGGCAAATAGCTGCCAGCAGCACTAAACCCAGCCCGATATTGTGATAAATAGTTGCTGCCAGGGCGCCTAATAAACTGCCCCAAATTAAGCCGTTAATAAGGCTTACCGCGACTTCTTTGCCGAGGGCGAGAGGCAGATTATGTTTATGGATTTGATCCAGGCCCAGGCTTCGCACCATAAGCGCGGCGGTTTGTTGGCCGGCGTTGCCACCAATGCTGGCCACAATCGGCATTAGGGTTGCCAGCGCCACGAGAGATTCTATTGAGGAGGAAAATAGCGCGATAAAACGCGTGGCGCAAAACGCGGTAATTAAATTAATGGCCAGCCACAACCAGCGCGTTTTAGCGCCGCGCCAGATGGGATCTAATAAATCGGCGCGAGCGGTTAAACCCTGTTTGGCCAATTCCATATGCTCGTTTTTCTCGCGCACAAAATCCATGATGGTTTCTACCGTTAAGCGGCCAATAATACGGCCGCGCTCATCCACCACTGGGGCGCAAATGAGGTCGTAGCGCTCAAAGGCTAAGGCCGCTTCCTGGCCTTGTGTGCTGGGTAAAAAGCGCACCACCTGGGTGTTCATAATGCTTTTTAATTGTTCCTGGCCGCGATGGCGCAGCAGAGCTGTTAGGGGCAGGGCGCCCACCAGTACTCGCTGCTCATTGACTATAAACACCTGGTCGGTTTGCTCGGGTAATTCCTCTAATTGCCGAATGGCGTCTATGGCTTGATCCACGCTCCAAGCGCTATAGACCACTAAGGAATCCCGGCTCATTAAACTGCCGACGGATTCCTCGTCGTAATTTAAAGTGGTTTCCAGCCAGTCGCGCTCGCCACTTTCAAGGCCAGCTTTAACGGCGGCGAGCAAATCTTCCGGCACAAAATCCGCAATTACGGCTAATTCATCGGCTTCTAAATGGCCGAGTAAATTTTTTAAGCGCTCGGCAGGGGTTTCTGCGAATAAATGCAGCAGGCTGTTTTCACTTAATTCCAACAGGCAGTCAGATGCCTGTTGGTCGCTGGCCAAGCCCCAGATGAATAAGCGTTTTTTATGCGGCAACATATCCAATAAATGGGCTATATCGGCCGCGTTTAAACTGTGTAATTTGCGGCTTAATTCCGCTTCGTGTTGGCGGTGAACCAGTTGTTCCACTAAGGGGTTAGCTGAGCCTGCTTGCCGATGCGCTAAGGACTCCACCAGCTCCTGTTTTTGCAAAAGGGCAAAAATGGGTTCCAGTGTATCCTGTAAATTATCGCTGCGGGCCACAGGCGCAAAGTCCCGGTGGGTACTTAGCCGAACACGCTATATTTTAGGTACGAAATAAAAAGTACCTCCGGCGTGGCCTGCTTCGCGCACGGGTTTCATTTCTGGCATTTGCACAAGGTCGGCAGCGCCTGCGCGTTTGCGTACATTCACCGATAGGGCGGAGAATAAATTGCTATCGCGTAGGGTTTCATTATTGTGCTCCAGCGTTTCAATTAACGCATTGGCAAATACCGAGTGATTGCTGTTGGTGCCATCTAATACGGGCGCAAGACCGCCGGAGGAAATTACCAGGCGCGCGCGGCGGTTAAGGCTAGCTTTAATACCCGCTTCCGTAATTTGGCTGGAGGAGACGCCAAACAATAAGGGGCTTTTTTCTGAACCTAAAAAGCCTGCATAACAGGAGTCGGCAATTACTAAAATCGAGCGGGCTTTTAGGCGATCCAAGTGATCGGAAATCACCGCGTTATTGATCCAAGTGCTTAAGGTATTGGCCTTGGCATCAATCGGCAGCCAGTAGCCACGTTCTTTTTTGCTGTTTTCACCGGTGGATAATTGGCCGTGGCCAGCGTAAAAGATCAACAGGTTATCGCCTTCGCCAATCTGATTGTAAAAATCATTAATGGTGTTGAGAATTTGTTTTTCGCTGCCGTTTTCGATGAGCAATGTGCTAAAGCCATATTTGCTTTCTAAAATGCCCTTTAATTTGCGCGCATCAGAAATAGGCGAGCGTAAATGCTCTAAAAAGGTGTAATCCTGGTTGCCAATAATGAGCGCGTAGTAGCGGCCAAAATTAATATCTTTAAATGTGCGTGCGCCTCCAGTGGCGAGGGTTTCGTTGGTCAACAAGGGTTGGTCGGAGAATTTGCGGTAGGCTAATTCCACCGATTGCAATTCCCCTGAGATAGAAGTCTTCTCGCCCTGGGCCTTTTCATAGAGGGATTTCATCGCCTCTAATTCCTGTCGCACACTGGCTAACTCTTGAGCCGCTTGGGGGCTTTTGGCTGCGAGGGCTTCTTGTTTGGTTAATTTAGTTTGCAAGCCTGCCACTTGTTTTTGCAACACATTGGCCTGGGTTTGGGCTTTTTGCAGGGCATCGGCGAGCTGTTGTTTATTGGCGGCAATTTCTTTTTGTGCATCCGAGTTCAACACGAGGGTGTCATTTTTAATGCCGGAGGCCTGGCGATAATAATTTAACGCGATGGTCATATCGCGCGGCACGCCCTGGCCTTTTTCATACATATAACCGAGGTTAATTTGCGCGCGGGCGTAACCTTGGTCGGCGGCTTTTTTATACCAGCTGACGGCGGAGGTAAAATCGGGCGTTTGCCCCAGGCCTTTTTCAAATATTTCCCCCACGTAATTTTGCGCTTCAGCATCGCCCGCTTGTGCTTGCGGCAGCCAAACATTGAGTGCTGAGCGATAATCGGCGCGGTTGTAATCCACATATTCACCGCCGCGAATGCGGCAATCGGAGGTGGTGGTTTTAATGGCTTTGCGCGGGGGTAAATAAGAGGTGTTGCCTAAACGGCGCACTTGGTTGGGCAGTAAACAATCCACTATGTATAAATCGTCTAACTCTTTGTAGCCCTCTTTTGCCTTGCTGCTAACCGCTTCTTTGTCGTTGCCGCAGCCGCTTAGCAGCAGGCCAAGGCTGAGGGCGCCGACGCCGGAGAGACGCAAGAGTGAGTGGGCGATATTAATAAGCGTTTTGGAGCGGTTTAGGTCGCAGTTTGGACGGCTAAACAAAAAACCAAGATTGGCCATGAAGCACCTCGAACGATTGGATGGCAGCGGTGGGCCGCTGGATATTTTGACCTGCGCACAGGGCTGGGTACGTGGGCGGCAGCATAGCAGGATTTTGCACCCTATTGGCGCTGAGCGGCTTTAGCATCTGTGTTAAAGATTCACCGTAAGGCAGAGCCGGTGGATGCAGGCATAGCCGATTGCCGCGATGAAATACTTAGTTGCAAGGCCCGCCAGGACGTGCGAATCAATTCTTAGTTGGAATCTAGCTGAGTAAAGGCGTGAGCTGGGTAAATCGCATACTCTCCTGCCATAAGCGTTCGGCCGCTTGGTCATCACGGGCAAAGTCTGCAGGCTTTTTTTGTTTACAGCGGACAAAATACTGGCCGGAGACGCTGAGCGGTTCTGTGGTGGCTAAATGCAGAATCGTCTGCGCACCAGCGGTGGGGGAGATTAGTAATAACTTGCCAAATAACCACAGGCCCGCGCGCATCAGCGGCGTAGCATTCTGGAAAAATCCTGTGCGCACTACGCCCGGGTGCAAACAATTTACTTTAATTGTACTGCCCGCCAGGCGGCGCGCTAATTCACGGGTAAATAAAATATTGGCCAGTTTGGAGTGGCAATAAACCTTAAACGGCGCATAGTGGCGCGGCTGTATTAAATCCGCAAAATCAAGCGGCCCTGCGCGTTTGTGCGCGTTGGAGGCGACGTTAATAATACGTGCTTCAGCGCTGGCCATTAATTTATCGAGCACCAGTTGTGTGAGTAAAAACGGCGCCAGGTGATTCACGGCGAAGGTGGCCTCAAAGCCGTCTTCAGTTAACATGGGCTGAGCAAACATGGCACCGGCATTATTAATCAATATATCCAGTTGCGGTAATTGATTAATCTGCTCGGCGAGCGTTCGTACCTGGGTTAAGGAGGCAAAATCCGCACAGATAAATTCCACCTGGGCCTGCGGGTTTTGCGCGCGGATTTGCTCAAGGGCTGCAGCGCCTTTGACCGGGTTGCGGCCGTGTAACACAACTTTATGGCCTAGGTTGGCAAGGGCCTGGGCGGCACACAGGCCAATGCCGTTGGTCGCTCCGGTAATAACGATGGTTTTGGCGGATGGCTGCATAATAGATTCCGTGTGTAAGAATAATTGGCGCAATGTGTATTATTAACCCGGCGACATTTAGTGCCGGGTTAATAAGTGCTGCATGGATGCAGCACCGGCGGCCTAAGGCGCCGCGAGCCCCGCTAAAACAAGCAGATCCACGTATCTGCGCCCGTTTTAGCGGGGCGAAGACAAAATAGATCAGGACGATCTATTTTGTCGCCGGGTTTTAGCGCTGAATTAATAACTGCGGCCTAAGCCGCCGCGAGTCTCGCCACAAAAAGAGATTCAGGCATCTGCGCGAGTTTTATTAGTGCAGAAAAAATAGCACTCTTCACGGCCTCCTTAGGGTTTTTTAGCTAAGCGTTTGTTGAGTGTGCGCAGGGTGTCATCTATGTCATCTATGTTGTTGGCGATTTCGTCTTTGCGCATAAATTCAAGGGCGTTGGCCAGTTCGCGTAGATGAAATTCGTCTAGATTGTCCTGCTTGGTTTGTTTAATTAATTCTTTGGCGATTTTGGTCATGCGATCGCGCAAAATCATTTGTGCTTTATCGAGCACTATGGGGTCTAGGTTGGTTATTTGATTGGTTGCTTCCCAGCTTTCCGCGTAGAGGCGGTGAGCCATATCGATATCACCAGCCGCTAGTAAATCATCGCCTTCTTTAACGGCACTAATGGTGCTGCTTAATTCACTGGGTAGGCTGTCTACCGGCGGCACAATGGATTTTAGGGCTAGGTTAACGCCGAAAATAACCACACCGGTGGTAACGACGGCGGCGCTTAACAGTGCGAGGTCTTTTTTCAGGTTGCGCGGTTTAATGGCATCAATAAATGCCCCGGCGTCTTTAAAGCGTTGATCGCGGTCGAAATTTAAGGCTTTTTTAATGGCCCGCATGTAGCGCTTGGGCAGGTTGGGAATAGGCTCCACCAGCAGGCCGCGCTTTTGTGCTACATCCGCTTGAATGGCGCGGGCTTTTTCATCTAAAAATGGATGGCGCCCGGCGAATATTTCATAGGCCACACAACCGAGGGCGTAGATGTCGTCGGCCGGTAGCGAATCTTCGCCTTGCAACATTTGCACGCTGGCGTAGGCGGGTGTGAGGGCGTTTTTGGTCAATTCATCGGCGGCGCTGGGGGCGTCTTTTTTGGCTTCGGTAAAGGCGTGGGCGATACCTAAGTCCAATATTTTTACCATGTGATTATCGGTAATATAAATATTGGCGGGTTTAATATCAGCGTGTACAAAACCCTCCTGGTGCGCATAGGCCAGGCCTCGGGCAATTTTTTCTAAAATGGCGTGGCCTTCTTTGAGCGATAATTTTTGCTGTTTGCGCAAATAATCCTTTAATGATTCACCTTTTAAATACTCCATGGTGATAAAAGCATCCTCACCATCGCGGTCGAAATCAAATACCGTGACTATGTTCGGGTGCGAGAGGGTTTGAGCTTTTTTCGCTTCGCGCTGGAGGGCCTGCAGTGCGCCGGGGAGCGAGCGGCAGGTTTCATTTAAGAGTTTTAAGGCAATTAAGGGCGAAGAATCTTGCATCTCCTCGCGCACTAAATCGCGCGCTAAAAATACATCACCCATACCGCCTGAACCCAAGGGCGGTTCAATTAATTCAAAGCGATCGCGCAGCACGCGCGCGCCTGGCGTAGGGGCGACTCTATGCCCCAAACCATAGCCGTAGGTATTGGTGCGGGTGGAGGATTGGGTGGCCGAAAGCGTGGGCTTTTGCGAGGTGGTATTGGTGACCACCAAGGTAGCGTCGCCGCTGGTGGTGTTATGGGTTGGCCCAGTGGTATTCAAACGCGTGTGGCCATCCTTGGGTTCAGTGAGGCGAGTTGCATCTGTGCCGGTGAGCTGGGTTTGATCCACGTGGGTCACACGGGTGGCATCCGATGCGGGCTGTTCGATGTTTAAGCGGGTGGCATCATTATTCTTATCGGGCGGCTGTACCATGGTGGAATCTCGGTGGCTTAATCGTAGCGCGCGTGAGGCGATTTATGGGGCGTGTCTGTTTTGTAAAATCTAAACTCTAAGTCAATTTAATTTTTTAATCTGGGCTGCTGAAACCAGATGGTTGATATTTTGCTAAAAATTTAATTGCCGCCTATTAAATTGACAGAGAAGTCTGTATTGGTTTGGTTTGGTTTGGTTTGGTTTGATTGGGTTTAAATTCAACTCTTATAGTCCCAGTCCGTTGAGTTTTTGCCTTCGGCTTTTTGTGGGGGTTGTGAGTTCACCGCCTCTATATCTCAACAAAGATATAAGTTGCTTATCCCAATTGGCCATTAATGCCTTTGTGCCATAAATACATCGCGCCAATAAATTAATTCATGTACTTGAGTATGGCTGCTGTCATCCTTATTTAAAAAGTGGTCTACGCCCATTTGGTAGGCGCTATAGGCCTGGTCTGCAGAGCCTATACCGATTACCGGGGTAAAAAATTCCTGCTGGCGGTCGCGCTCAAAGGTGCGCAGTTGTAACAGCATCTGTTCGGACATGCCCAGCACATCCAGCACACAGGCGATAATAATCGGTGGGTGAGCGTTAATGGTTTCAAAAAGAGCATCGAGCGTATTGACTTCGTTCACCACTGCAAACTGGTTTAACCATTGTTTGCTGGTAAGATTTTTTTTATCTGGGTTGTACAGCAGCACTTCTGGCGTAATAAAAGCCACATCGCCCTGGGCGATTTTACTGATCAACGGCTGCAGGTGAATTTCCAATTCAAAAATCCCTGCCGGGCGTAATATGGTGTGGAAATTAGCGGCGTTTCGCAGTGCGCTTATGGCTGGGCTGCCCAGGCTGCTGGCGGAGATTAAGGCCAGTTGTTTGACAAATTTTAAGTCTGGGCGAGCCAATATGGCTTCGGCAAATTCGATGGTGTCGGTGTCGTCGGCTTCTAAGTAATAAACAATGGCGTCGAGGGCTTGGCCCTGGCTGATGGATTCTTCGAGTTTATTAAAGGCCTTTTTTAATTGTGTTTCGGTAAATACCACAAACCCCATGGCATCTAATTCGTGGCGTTTAATGTCCAACAGGCGCGGGTTGGGGTGTTGCAGCAGAATGCGTTTGCCGCGAAATTGCGGGCGTTGAAACACCATGTGGGCTTCGTGTTCTGCCATGGTCATGCGCAGGCGAAAGCGCAGTTGTACGCCTTCACCGGCGTTGCCCGCTTCGGCTAAATCTAAATTGCCGCCGAGGGCATCGGCTAGGCCTTTGGCCAGGGCGAGGTCTAAATTCAGTTGAATGGATTCGTCGGTAAGGTCTTGGAAAAATAATTTTTTCGCTGCGAGGGTTTGCCTGGAGAGCGTTAAATGCAATTCACCTTCGCGCTCTTGGTCGCGGGTAAATTCCGCTTCCAATAAAATTTGGCAGCCTTCACTTTGGTTGATGATGACATTGAGGAGAATATTCACCACCTGGGAAAAACGCTCCACATCGCCGTACATGCGCATGGGTAAGTTGGAGGAGAGTGAGGAGTCGAGCAAAATACTGCGCGCTTGGGCGGGGTTGACGTATTGGGCCACTAGGTTTTGCAGCAGATGGCGCAGGTTAAATACGTGATTGTGGATAACTAACTCTTTGGTTAATACCTGGTAAAAATCATTGACGTTATTAAACAGTTGCAGCAAGCGTGGGCGGTTATTGTTGGCCTGCTCAGTTGCATCTGCGCCGTCGCGCGGTTTGCGGCGGGTTTCTAATAGGCCTTTTAATTCAGTGCGCAGCAGGCCCATATATTCTTGGTTTAATTGTACCGTGGCGCGGGTGCCACGTTTTTCTTCTTCTAGGGTTTCGGTTTTGCGCGCGAGGATGTAATTGGCTTCTAAGCGATCCCAATAATTTTCCGTCATGGTGCGCGACTGGTGATTTAAAATCCAACAGAAAAATAACATCACTACACCGCTCACCAGGCTAATTAATTCGCCGACAAAAAATGCGCTGATGGCTAAGGGCACTAAACCAATTAATTGGTAATAGGTTAAAAAGCGGCCGTAGGGTGCGAAGGCATGCGCGGTGGTGGCGAAAAACACCCCGGTATAAAGCCAAATCAACGGTGCTTCGTGTTGTAACTCCAGCGCCACCGTCATGCTGGAAGTAATAATCCCCCACCAGACGGCGCCCAATAGGGTGACGGAGAAATAAATATTGCGCCAGCGGTTGGGTGCGCGCGGGTAAATGCTTTCAAAGCGATAGAGAAAATAACCGCGCAGCAGCGTGGTGAGCAGTAAACCTATGGTGAGAACAATGCTGAGGTTGTATTCGATTTCTTTAAATTCGCCGCTGGCTAAGCATAAAAGATAAATTAATACGTTGGTCACAATCCCCCGGCGGGAATATTTAGCCATACGCACGTCGGTCTCGCGCATCAGCTGCCGGTCTTTTTGAACTTTTGATTGTGCTTCGTAGAAACTGAACATGCAGGTGCCTGATTAAAAGCGGTGAGCGAGCAGGTTAACTTGACTCTAGCTTGGGATTGCGAAAAACCACAAATCCTGGGGCTGTGCCCAGGTGTGTGCGGCCAGCCGGGCCTTGGTTCTTATAATACGGCTTAGCAGCTGGGCCGCGCAGAAGGCTTGAATTGTAGAATTCGGTGCACAGCCTGCAGCCGCGCACCGAGCCCTTTAGCCTTTGAGCGCTTGGGTGAGGGCGGGGACGGCCTCGAATAAATCCGCCACTAGGCCATAATCGGCGGCTTGGAAGATAGGTGCGTCCGGGTCTTTGTTGATAGCCACAATCACCTTGGAGTCCTTCATGCCCGCCATGTGTTGAATGGCGCCGGAGATGCCCACCGCTATGTACAACTCAGGCGCGACGATTTTGCCGGTCTGGCCGACTTGATAGTCGTTCGGGGCGTAGCCTGCATCCACTGCCGCGCGGGAGGCGCCGACGGCTGCGCCGAGGGTATCGGCCAATTGATAAATCAGCTCGAAGTTTTCCGCACTGCCGAGGGCGCGCCCGCCGGATACCACAATCTTGGCGGCTGTTAATTCCGGCCGCTCACTTACCGCGAGGCTCGCGCTCACGAACGCGCTTTGAGTGTTGGCAGCATCAGCGCTAATGGTTTCGATGGCCGCATTGCCACCCGTGCTGGCAGTGGCGTCAAAGGCGGTGGTGCGAATGGTGAGCACCTTGATGGCGTCGGTGCTCTGTACTGTGGCTATTAAGCTGCCAGCGTATACCGGGCGCTTAAAGGTATCTTGGCTGACCACGGCAATCACATCAGAGATTTGCTGCACGTCCACAAGGGCAGCAACGCGCGGCAGTAGGTTTTTACCAAAGCTGGTGGCCGGCGCCAGTATGTGGCTAAAGCCTGCGGCGCGGGCGGCGATTAATTTGGCCAAGGGTTCGGCCAGACTGTTAGCGAGGGTTTGACTATCGGCCAGCCACACTTTGTTAACAGCGGGGCAGGCGGCGAGGCTTTGGGCAGCGCTCTGGCATTGGTGGCCAGCGACTAAAACTTCCACTGGGCCTAATTGAGTGGCGGCGGTAATGGTGTGGAGCGTTGCAGCCTTAACGCCCGCACTATCAAATTCAGCAATAACTAAAACGCTCATGCAATCACCTTGGCTTGATTCTTCAATTTATCCACCAGCTCAGCAACGCTGGCTACCTTAATACCGGCGCTGCGCTCTGGGGGCAGTTCCACTTTTAGGGTTTTCACCCGAGGCGTTGCCTCTACGCCCAGGTCGGCCAGGGGAATAATATCCAGGGGTTTTTTCTTCGCCTTCATGATGTTGGGCAGTGAGGCGTAGCGCGGTTCGTTCAGGCGCAGGTCGGTGGTGATGACCGCTGGTAGGCTGAGGCTGAGGGTTTCTAAGCCGCCGTCGATCTCGCGGGTGACCTGAGCTTTGCCATCGGCAATAACCAGTTCGGACGCGAAGGTGCCCTGGGGCATATCACATAGGGCGGCGAGCATCTGGCCGGTTTGATTGTTGTCGCCGTCGATGGATTGTTTGCCCAGGATAACCAGGCCCGGCTGCTCTTTGGCTGCTAGTGCCTGGAGGGCTTTGGCAACGGCTAAGGGTTCTAAATCGGCGGGGGCTTCCACCAGAATTGCCCGGTCGGCGCCTATGGCGAGGGCTGAGCGCAGCTGCTCTTGGGCTTTGCTGTCGCCGATGCACACGGCAATGACTTCGCTGGCGGCGCCGCGCTCAACTAAGCGCACCGCTTCTTCTATAGCGATCTCACAGAAGGGGTTCACCGCCATTTTCAGATTGGCGGTATCAACTTGGCTTTGGCTGTCGTTAGGGCGCACCTTAACGTTGGCATCGACCACCCGCTTGATGGGGACGAGGATTTTCATAGGGGCTTAGCTCTCCAGATTGGGCTTTACCGGCTGTTGCCTATACGCATGTGCACCGGGGTGAGTGTCAGACTAACAAAAGCGGCGATACTAAAAGCATTAGTTTTGTGTGGCTAGCCTTTTACACAAATTCTCCTGAAGTCAGCGTACTGTTTAGCACCTATTGCTTTTATACTGCGCGCTTTTTTGGCCAAGTGGGGTGTGCCTGTGGAACGAGAGTCGATGCCTTATGACGTGGTAATTGTGGGGGCCGGCCCTGCTGGCCTCGCCGCCGCCTGCCGCCTTAAGCAGTTGTCTGCTGACCTGTCCGTCTGCGTGGTGGAAAAGGGCTCAGAGGTTGGCGCCCACATTCTCTCCGGCGCTGTGTTTGAACCTAGGGCGCTCAATGAGCTGTTCCCCGATTGGTTGAAGCAGGGTGCGCCGCTTAAAACAGCCGTCAGCAGCGACGAGATTTATTACCTCACCCAGGCCGATAAAAGCCTCAAAGTGCCGAGTTTTTTTGTGCCCAAAACCCTCCACAATGAGGGCAACTTTATTATCAGCCTCGGCAATCTCTGCCGCTGGTTGGCTGAACAGGCCGAAGCGCTCGGCGTCGATATTTTTCCGGGCTTTGCCGCCAGTGAGCTGTTGTTTGATGAGCAGGGCGCCGTCAAAGGCATACTCATAGGCGACATGGGCGTAGGCGCCGACGGCCAGCACAAAAGCAGCTTCACCCCCGGTATGGAATTACACGGCAAATACACTCTGTTCGCCGAGGGTTGCCGGGGCCATTTGGGTAAACGTCTGATTCAGCACTTCCAGCTGGACGCCGGTAAAGAACCCCAGCACTACGGCTTAGGTATCAAAGAACTCTGGCAAATTCCCGCCGAACAGCACCGGCCCGGTTTGGTGGTGCACACCGCCGGTTGGCCGCTGGCTGAATCCGCAACCCACGGCGGCGGCTTTTTGTATCACCTAGAGGATCGCCAGGTGGCCCTGGGTTTAATTACCGATCTCTCCTACGAAAACCCCCACATCAGCCCCTTTGATGAATTTCAGCGCTACAAACACCACTCCACCATCGCGCAGTTTTTAAAGGGTGGCAAACGCATCGCTTATGGCGCGCGGGCCATCGCCAAAGGCGGTTTGCAATCGCAACCCAAAATGCATTTTCCCGGTGGGCTGTTGATTGGTGATGACGCGGGCACCTTAAATTTTGCCAAAATTAAAGGCTCACACACCGCCATGAAGTCCGGCATGATCGCCGCTGAAGTGCTCGCCAAAGCTCTGGCTCAAGGGCTTGAGAGCACGGACCTAAGTGAATTCGCCGCCGCCTATGAAGACTCCTGGGCCTATGATGAGCTTTATTTGCAGCGCAACTTCGGCCCCGCTCAGCATCGCTGGGGCAATCTGTGGGGGTCGGCCTACGCCTTTGTAGACATCAATCTGTTCGGCGGCCACTTGCCCTGGACCTTAAGCGATAACAAGGCCGATCACGCCTGTCTAAAGCCCGCCGCCGCTTGCCCGGTGATCCAGTACCCCAAGCCAGATGGTGTGTTGAGCTTTGATAAGCTCTCCTCTGTGTACCTCTCCAATACCAACCACGAGGAAGACCAACCCTGCCACCTGCGCTTGATCGACCCGACCATTCCGGTGGCGAAGAACCTGCCGCTTTATGCAGAGCCCGCCCAGCGTTATTGCCCGGCCGGTGTGTATGAAATTGTCGAGCAGGAGGGTACACCGCGCCTGCAGATCAATGGGCAAAACTGCGTACACTGCAAAACCTGCGACATCAAAGACCCGGCTCAGAACATCACCTGGGTGACACCAGAAGGCGCGGGCGGGCCAAACTATCCCAACATGTAGCGCGTATAAAGCGACCCTTTACGGCCGCCAAGCGCCGCCCCGATGGGAGGCGCGCGGTGTGCTGCCTGGGCCGAAGCTTGATAGCTATCCCATTTTTAAATATACGAAAATAACAAGCGGCACGGGAATTGCGGCAACTTATCGCGGCGATGATAGAATGCGCCCATCATTGAGGAGATTGTAGATGACCAAATTACCCGAAACCCTGCGCGAAAACGTGCGTTTATTAGGCGAGTTATTAGGGGAAACCCTGTTAAAGCACGAAGGGGAGGCCGTATTTTCCAAGGTGGAAGAAATTCGCAAACTCGGCAAGGCCATCAATAAAGCCTCCGAAGGGGATTCGCAGCAGCTGGTGAATTTATTGGACAAGGTGGGCGATGCGGATATTTTGCCTATAGTGCGTGCCTTTAATCAGTTTTTAAACCTGGCTAACCTCGCGGAGCAGGAGTACGCCAGCAGCACCGAAGCCGCCAGCGTAGACACCCTCGATCACCTATTAGGCGAGCAAAAACAGCGCCTCAACGAAGCCGATTTTATGGAGGTGATCCGCAACCTCTCCATTGACTTGGTGCTCACGGCGCACCCCACCGAAATCACCCGCCGCACCCTGATCCGCAAATACGACCAAATTACCAGTGTGATGGCGGGCCACCGCCGCACCGACCTGTTGGCCTACGAACACGACAAATACCGTGGCCGCCTTAAACGCTTAGTGGAAGAAATTTGGGCCACCGACGAAATCCGCAACGAGCGCCCCACGGCGGTGGATGAAGCCCGCTGGGGCTTCGCCGTAATTGAAAGCAGCCTTTGGCAGGCGGTGCCGGATTTTATCCGCCACTTCGACCGCCTGATTGGCCGTCACTTCGGCCGCAGCTTGCCGCTGGAATTCTGCCCCTTTCGCTTTTTCTCCTGGATGGGCGGTGACCGCGATGGCAACCCCAATGTTACCCATGATGTAACGGCGCGGGTGCTATTACACGGGCGCCTGAGCGCCGCTGAGTTATACCTGAAAGACCTCAATAATTTAGGTGGCGACCTCAGCATGCATGAGGCCAGCGAAGAGCTAATGCTAATGGCTCAGTTGGGCGCGCCTTCTAAGACTCCTTATCGGGATTTTCTCAAGCGCTTGTACGAGCGCCTAGAAGTGACGCAAGAGTGGGCGGCGGCCCAACTCAAAGGCCAGTACAGCTTGCCACCGGCTGAGGTTATTACCTCCGCCCGCGAGCTGCTGGATCCTTTGATGGTGATTCACCGCTCGCTGGAATCAGTGGCGCTGGGCGATGTGGCTAATGGCCCATTGCTCGACACCATTCGCCGCATTCATTGCTTCGGCATCAACCTAGTGCCGCTGGATATTCGCCAAGACGGCGACCGTCACGTACAGGTGCTCGACGAACTGACCGAATACCTGGAGATGGGTAGCTATCGCAGTTGGGACGAAGAGAAACGACAGGCTTTTTTGTTGGAACAGCTCAGCTCCAAGCGGCCACTATTGCCCCACAGCTGGCCGGTGTCGGATGAATCTCAAGAGGTCATCAACACCTGTCGGGTGATTTCTAAAGAGCCCCGCGAGGCGCTCTCCCACTACATTATCTCTATGGCTCAGCAGCCCTCTGACGTATTGGCGGTGGCGCTTCTGCTCAAAGAATGCGGCATGAACTGGAACATGCCGATTGTGCCGCTGTTTGAAACCCTCGACGACCTGGACCGCGCGCCTAAAGTGATGGATCGCCTCTGGCAATTGCCCTGGTATCGCGCCTACAGCGATCAGGACCAGACTGTCATGATCGGCTACTCAGACTCCGCCAAAGACGCCGGTAAATTCGCCGCCACCTGGGCTCAGTACAAGGCTCAAGAGAATTTGGTCAGCCTGGCCGAGCGCCACGGTATTTCCCTGGTGCTCTTCCACGGTCGCGGCGGCACTGTTGGTCGCGGCGGCGGCCCAGTGGAAAAAGCCATGGCCTCCCAGCCCCCCGGCTCGGTTAAAGGCCGCATTCGGGTGACAGAACAGGGCGAGATGATCCGCTACAAATTCGGCATGCCGCGCATCGCCTTCAGCAGCCTCTCCACCTACGTGACCGCCACACTGCTTGCCACGGTTGCCCCTCACGCAGCGCCCAAACCTCAGTGGCGTGAGCTGATTGAGGCTATGTCGCACAAAAGCCTAGAAGGCTACCGCTCCATAGTGCGTGAAAGCGAAGACTTCGTGCCTTATTTCCGCAACCTAACGCCCGAGCAGGAACTTAACAAACTTGCATTGGGCTCGCGGCCTGCTAAACGCAAAGCCACCGGCGGCGTGGAAAGCCTGCGGGCCATCCCCTGGGTGTTCGCCTGGACGCAAGTACGCCTGAACCTACCCGCCTGGCTCGGTGTGCGCCAAGCCCTTGAATACGCCCAAACCACCGCGCCTGACACACTTAACACCATGCTGCAAGAATGGCCATTTTTCTCTAGCTTTTTGGACCTGTTAGAAATGGTGTTGGGCAAGAGCGAAGGCGATATTTGCTCCCATTACGAACGCCAGTTGGTGCCTGTGGAGTACCGGGGCTTAGGCGAAAAACTGCGCGCGGACTTGGATGCTTTGGGCAAGTTGATTATCCAGCTTAAAAACCAAAATGCCCTGTTAGATGGCGAGCCCAATTTGCAAAGCTCCATTAACGTGCGCAAGCCCTACATAGACCCGCTCAACTTCCTGCAGGTGGAATTGCTCAAGCGCGAGCGAGCGCCGGGCACTATTAGCTCAGAACTGGATCGCGCACTTAAGGTGACCATGGCGGGTATCGCAGCCGGTATGCGCAATACGGGTTAATACTGCTAACCGAAAATAAAAAAGCGGGCAATGCCCGCTTTTTTATTGTTTAGATTTCTTAGGGTAAGTCTGGCTTTGTAGAGGTGCCCCTGGTGGTCGCCCATATTCTTTAAATACCCGTGCGCGAATAGCCTGGCAACCTAAATTCTTAAGCAGAAATTCTTGCCTCCTCGGCCGAGTGCTTGCCTGCCTCAGTCTCGCTTTACCGCCGCCTTGGCCGCTCTCTGCCTGCGCACCTCTTTCGGGTCGCACACCAACGGCCGGTAACACTCAATCCTATCGCCGTCCTGTACCACATAATCCTCAGCCTTGGGCAACCCCTTGGTGCCAAACGCCCGGCCCCAAAGGCCCAGCAGAGCTGGCTCCGGCACAAATTTAGGGAAATAATCCGCTAGCCGAGCGGCAGTGACTGCCTCCAAGGCGTTAGTGCCCGGCGGCACGCTCACCACCACTAGCCGTTGTTCATGGGGCAGGGCATAGGCCACCTCCACGCATACCGGCTTAAGCACCCGCCGCTCCATACACCTGCTTAGCCCGCTGGCAGATGGCCTCCACCTGCTCATTGGCAACCGCTTCCATCCACTTGCCTGCCATCATGCTCAGCAGGCTATTGGCGAATTCATAATTCAGTTCAAACACCACCTTACAGGCATCTGCGCCTAGGGCGGTAAACTCCCATTTGCCGGTGAACACCTTAAATGGCCCATCCACCAGAGTCATCTGCATGCATTGGGGTGGGGTGAGTGTATTGCGTGTTGTGAAGGCCTGTTTGACCCCCATTTTTTGCAGCTCTAAGCGGGCGAGTACTTCTTGTTCACTGCGCTCAAGCACCACAGCGCTCACACAGCCCTCCATAAAACTAGGATAGGCCTCAATATCGTTGACCAGTGCAAACATACGCTCGGCGCTGAAGGTCACCAAAGCACTGCGCTGAATCTGCTTCACACTCATTTAACTTCAAACCTCTACTGATATCGGCAGGCGAAAGGGTGCGAATTGTACTGCATAGGGCAGGGAAGGTCTGGGCCATCCGCAAATAAACGCGGTAAGATTGCCGCCCCTTCACGAACAGACCCAACCGGCATGGCCAAGAAAAAAGCACCCAGTGACAACACCATCGCGCAAAACCGCAGGGCTCGCCATGAATTCTTTATCGACGAGCGCCTAGAAGCGGGCGTGGCCCTTGCCGGTTGGGAAGTAAAAAGCCTGCGCGCCGGCAAAGGCCAGCTTACCGATAGCTACGTTGTTTTCCACAACGGCGAGGCCTTCTTGCACAACGTGCTGATTCAACCCCTGCAAACAGCCTCCACCCACTTCGTCACCGAACCCACCCGCACTCGCAAACTGCTGCTTAAAGCGCGTGAAATTCAGAAGCTGCGCGAAGCCAACGAACAAAAAGGCTACACCATTCTCGTGCTCTCCCTGTATTGGAAAGCGCACCTGGTAAAAGTGGAAGTGGCCATCGCCAAGGGTAAACAGCAGCACGACAAACGCGACGCCGAAAAAGACCGCGATTGGGCTCGCGACAAAGAGCGCACCATGCGCGAGCACAACAAATAGTCCAATCCGTACAACAATTTAGGTATACTCCCCGGCCCGAGTGCAAACTCGGTTTGGGGGCGATTAGGATTCGACGCCGGTAGTGAAGCCCAAGGTGCATGTGGTGATGGCAGCGAATCACCTTAATCCAAAGCTGCAACTGAATAGTCGCAAACGACGATTCATACGCTCTAGCAGCTTAGGCTGCTAGCGGTCAGCGACAAGGTGCCAGTACCGCGTAACTGACTGTCAGATAGAACTGGATCGAAGTGGCATTATGATCGCGATGCCGCTTCCAAACTTTAGCGAACTCGCCCGCCGCGCCCTGCCCGTTGGGTAGCAGAGGGGTTAAATCAATTAACGGAATCTAAACATGTAGAGCCGAGGATGGAGCGCTGGCGGACGGGGGTTCAAATCCCCCCGCCTCCACCAAACCAATGAAAAACCCCAGCCCCAAAGGCTGGGGTTTTTTATTGGATCAGTTAGAAGAGGGGTTTTAACTTGCACAGTCTGGGGTTAACTGCCGGAGATGGTGGGGATGCCGAAAAAGCAGCAGTTATCTGCCGCAAACCACTGAAAGGTCAGTTTGGACAATTACAGGTCGCCCTGCAGGAGGGTGGGCTAGCGCGCCGCGAACCAAATCCTTCACTTCGCAAAACAATAAACTCTTGTTGGTAGAGCTGAGGTCTTTTATGGCCGAGGGTGGTTGGTTCATTTAAGTCGCGAGTGTAGTTAGCTGTGGAATCAGGGAGTCTTTGTTCAGCTAGATTAAATGCGAATGAATCTGCCAGGCTGCAAAATAATGGATATCACAAAGTGATCTTAGGCTGCGGTGGCTCGAAGTTCTGTTAGCAAATGGAGTGTTAATAAAAACCTTTTGGTTTGAATAACCATATGGGGTGTATTTTTATATTCGCTTTGTGTGTTGTGATCGCTAACGCGTTACTCCTGCCAAATTTGGCTTGTACAGGTAACCTCTATATAATGCCCCACCCATTTTTGGCTGAAGGATTGTTCATGACTGTTGTTGTACCTGTGGTTCTCTCTGGCGGCAGCGGCTCACGCCTATGGCCTAAATCACGCCAGTTCTACCCTAAACAACTGCACAAGCTCTATGGCGACTGCACCATGTTGCAGCACACTTTAAAGCGGGTGGATCACTTGGGTGAACCCATTGTTATATGCAACAACGAGCAGCGCTTCATGGTGGCCGATCAAGTACAAGCCATTGGCCAGCGCGCCCAAATAATTCTCGAACCTATCGCCCGCAATACAGCCCCAGCCATTGCCGTTGCGGCCCTATCCGCTCTGCAGAAGTCCCAAGACGCAATTATCGTTGTGTTAGCCGCAGATCACCTTATCGAAAACACTGAAGAATTCCGCCGCTGCCTAGATATCGCCATTTCGGCCGCAGCAGAGCGCAAACTGGTCACTTTTGGCGTCGTCCCCACTAAACCTGAGACAGGTTACGGTTATATTAAAACCGCCGCCGGCGATGCACCCGTGAAACCGGTTCTTCAATTCGTAGAAAAACCCAACCGTGAATTGGCTGAAGAATATTTGGCTGCGGGTTGTTATTACTGGAATAGTGGGATGTTTGTTTTCCCGGCGGCACCTCTTGTCGACGAGCTGGAAAGACTGCAGCCAGAGCTGGTTCGGCATGCAAGAGCTTCTTTGGAGAATGCTCAAAAAGACTTAGACTTTCTTCGCCTCGGTGCAGCAAATTTTGAAAAGTGTTCTAATATTTCCATCGACTATGCCTTAATGGAACATACCTCTAATGCTTGGACAGTTCCTTTGTTAGCGGGTTGGAGCGATCTTGGTAGCTGGGACGCAGTATGGGATGTTGCTCAGAAGGATGATTTTGGTAACAGCTGCGAAGGGGATGTAATTTTACAGGATTGCCATGATTGTTTTGTTATGGCGGATACTCGCCTCGTAACTCTACTAGGTGTAAAGAATTTAGCGGTAATCGAAACAGCAGACGGTATTTTGGTCGTTGATAAGACTAAATCACAGGACGTTAAAAATATTGTTTCAATTCTGCAAGCACAGAACCGCCAGGAGCATAGTTTGCATAGAGAGGTTCACCGTCCTTGGGGTTCTTATGACTCTATCGACAAGGGAGAGAGACACCAGGTCAAACACATTAGTGTAAAGCCAGGTGCTTCGCTTTCATTGCAAATGCACTATCACCGAGCTGAACATTGGGTTGTGGTGGCGGGAACGGCATTGATTACGAAAGGTGATCAGGAAATTCTGCTTGCTGAAAATCAATCCATTTTTATTCCTCTTGGGGAAAAGCACAGTATTCACAACCCAGGAAAAGTTTCATTGCACTTAATTGAAGTGCAGACAGGCAGTTATCTCGGTGAAGATGACATAGTGCGGTTTGAAGATGACTATGGCCGAATTTAGTTAATTCGGTTGGAACATGTTAAGTCCTAAATAAAGTTATAAGGATCTTTTATGTGGCAATATGTAAATTTATGCCTTGTGGCATTTGCGGTTACTTTTTTTCTAATACCTGCAATTAAACCAATTGCCTGTTTCGTTGGCTTGGTGGATAAACCGGGCGGGAGGAAAAAGCATGAGGGAATGGTACCGCTAACTGGGGGTATCTCAATTTTTGCGGGGATGCTGGCTAGTGTTTTATTTTCAGTTGAGCAGACTGAGTTTGTCAGGGTTTTGGTTGTTGGTGGAGCCATGATGGTGGCTGTTGGAGCATTTGATGATCGATACGATATCAGCGCTCGCTTTAGGCTGGTGGCGCAGCTGCTAATCGCAATCTTGTTTACCTATGGTTTGGGTGTAAAGGTCAGTAATGTTGGCGATTTGTTCGGTATCGGAGTTGTTGAGCTCGGCTATTTTGGCAGCGTATTTACCGTTGTTTGCATAGTCGCACTGATAAATGCTCTAAATATGTTGGATGGAATCGATGGTTTGGTGGGGACGCTTTCGGGCATTTCATTCTTGGGCTTGGCGATGTTACTTAATCGAATTGGTGATTTCGAGCTCGCTGCGGCTTGCCTCTGCTTGTGTTTTGGTATCTTTGCATTTTTGATATACAACCTATTCGGTTCGCCTGAGCGAAGAGGATTTGGTAAGGTTTTTATGGGGGATGCAGGGAGTATGTTTCTGGGTTTAATGTTGGCGGTCTTGCTAGTGCGTAGTTCACAATCTCGCCAAGGGTTCGATATTGCGATTAGTCCTATTGGTGTATTATGGTTTGTTTTACTGCCTATAACAGATATGGCGACCACTATAGGTAGGAGGCTTCGTCGCGGACGTTCACCGCTCGCCCCAGATAGGACCCACATACACCATATTATTATGAGGGCTGGGCTTACAAAATATCAGGCGCTTATATTATTGAGTGGGCTGCAATTGGTCTTGGTTTCAATTGGTATGATGATAACCTTGTCTAAGGGCATGGATCTTGTGGGGTTTTTATTGGCAATATTTTTAGTTATTTGTTATCAGTTAATAATTGGCAGATCTTGGCGCATTGTTCGATGGTCCAGGCGTCGCTTTGGATTGTCTTAATGTTAGATATCGGTGTGGATGTGGCTAAAGAAGGTGATTCCATTCTTTCTAAGAAAAATGACATCATGGAAAGAGAAGAGATTGATTTGGGATTGATTTTTTCAATTATTTGTCGAGACAGGTTTTTATTGGTTTTCATATGTTTCTTGTTTATGGTTGTTGCATATTCTGTCTCGTTGGCGTTTCCTGATCGATATAGGGCGTCTGTAATACTCGCTCCTGCTCAGAAAGAAGGAGGGCAGTTAGGTGGGCTGGCGTCTCAGTATGGGGGGTTGGCAGCAATGGCGGGTATTTCGCTTGGTAAAGAGTCGGACAAGACAGATCAAGCTATCGCCCTTTTGAAAAGTTGGCCTTTTATAGATTATGTGGTTTTTAAATATGATTTGAGTGCTGATGTAGTTGCAGCTAAGGGTTTTGACAAGAAAGGTCGGCGTGTGATTTACGATTCGACTATTTATGATGAGAAGAATAAGGAATGGGTTGCTTCAGAGTTTCGAGATACGAATGGAAGACCTAGTAGTTGGATGAATTATGAACGATTTTCCAAGTTGCTCGACGTGCAAAATGATAAGAAAACAGGCTTGCTAACACTAACAATCACGCATGTTTCGCCTGATGTTGCAAAGAGCTGGCTCGAATTACTGAGTAGAGAGCTCAATCTATATTTTCAACGAAATGATAAGGATGATGCAAAAAGGAATATTGACTATTTGGAAAGGAAGATTGCCGAAACCCCCGTGGCTGAAATGCAGAATGTTTTTTATAGTATGGTGGAGGCTCAGACAAAAGTTCTTATGCTTGCAGAGAGGTCTGATGACTACCTATTCAAAATTCTGGTTCGTCCAATGGTCCCGGAGGAAAAGGTTTCTCCAAAAAGGTTTTCAATTGCTATTTTTGGCGCTGTCTTAGGGCTTTTGCTAGGGTTTTTTATTGTGATATTTAAATATTCGTTTCAGGTTAGGCGCCTAGTCATTGCAGAATAAATCTTGGTAATGGTGAGAGATATTGGCAGGGTTATTGTTTTACTGGATGCATTGCGTTGAATAGCCGTCAGTTCAGCTTGGTGGGTTGTTGTCTTTGCGTAAAGTGGTTTCTAAATTTTAAAGTTGAACTGCTTTTTGTTGGTAAGGGGTTAATGTTGGGTGTTGAATTTTCCTCCTTCAACATTTCCGTTTTTATTTTTCTGCAAGGTGGTTCTGTTTTCGGGTTAATAAATCCGGTTCAGTTTTTGCGCTTATCGGAAATGATTTTTTAATAAGTGATACATCTGATGGGTAAGCCAATCAAAAATTTTAAGTATATTTACCATGAATAAAAACATATTTGTTACACAGCCAGACTTGCCACCTCTGGCAGAATTTACTGCTTACCTGGAGCAGATTTGGGAAAATAAAATATTGACCAATGGTGGACCGTTTCATCAACAGCTGGAGAAACTGTTATGTGAACATTTGGGCGTTGACCATTTGTCACTCGTCGCGAATGGTACTATAGGTCTAGTGACTGCCCTGCAAGCTCTACGCATCACTGGAGAGGTAATCACGACACCCTACTCATTTGTCGCTACTGCTCACTCGCTAATGTGGAATGGAATTACCCCGGTTTTCGTGGATGTTGATCCAGTAACCCTCAATATTGATCCGGCGAAAATTGAGTCCGCCATCTCATCCCGCACATCTGCAATTTTAGCCGTACATTGTTATGGTCATCCTTGTGATGTTAAAGCCATAGAAAGTATTGCGGATCGGTATAATCTTCGTGTTATTTATGATGCAGCGCATGCTTTTGGTGTGCACAACGCAGAAGGAAGCATATTGCGGCATGGGGACATGTCGGTTTTAAGCTTTCACGCTACTAAAGTCTATAACACATTCGAGGGGGGGGCGATTATTTGCCCTGATGCCAGAACGAAAACGCACATAGATCGTTTGAAGAATTTCGGTTTTACTGACGAGACCACCGTGGTCGCTCCCGGGATCAACGGTAAAATGAGTGAGATCAACTCTGCGTTTGGAATACTGCAGCTAAATTACGTGAATAAGGCTCTGGTCCGTCGCGCTGAGATAGATTGCTTATATCGGGAACAGCTAGAGGGGGTTGAAGGTATAAAACTTCTTGAATTGGCCTCTTCCAAACCTGAGGGCTATAGCTCAAATTATTCCTATTTTCCTGTGTTGGTCGAAGAGGCGTACGGAATTAGCCGGGACCAACTTTATCAAAAACTGAAAGAGCATAATGTATTTTCGAGGCGTTATTTTTATCCTTTAATATCTGATTTTCCGATGTATAGAGACTTACCTTCAGCAGGACGTGAAAAATTACCTATAGCCACTTCTGCGTCCGATCGTGTCTTGTGTCTTCCAATTTACCCTGCGATGAATTCTGAGGATCAGATGCGGGTGATTGATCTTATTAGGGGCTGACTAACGTGGGGCGATTAAGCGCTCAGGAATTGAGCAAGATGGGCTTTGCTTCGGTTGGGAGTGATGTAAGTGTGTCGGATCGAGCAACATTTTACGGGGTTTCACGTATTCATTTGGGGGATAGCGTTAGGATCGATGATTTTTGTGTTCTATCGGCCGGAGTGGGGGGGATATATCTTGGGCGTAATATTCACGTGGCGGTGTATTCCTGCATGATTGGTGCAAGCCGTATTGTGCTCGGCGATTTTTCGAACATTTCTTCGAGAGTTTCTATTTATTCAAGTAGTGATGATTACTCCGGGGTAGCAATGACAAACCCTACTGTGCCTGATGAGTACAAAGAGGTTGAACACGCGGATGTTACATTTGGGCGCCATGTTATCGTCGGGTCTGGTTCAGTCATTTTGCCTGGAACTAACTTAGAGGATGGTGTGGCAGTGGGTGCTTTAAGTATGATGAGAGGGCATTTTCCAGCTTTTGGTATTTATGCTGGTGTGCCAGCGCGCCGCATACGTGATCGTGATCGTAATTTAGTAGAAGTTGAAAAACGCTTTTTGCGTGAGCAGAAACTGGACATTTGACAATAATGTCTCTCAGGCTAAACGTTGTCGCGAACCTATCGAGCCAACTCTATTCGTCAATTGTCGCAATAATTATAGTGCCTTTCTATGTTAAGTCCATGGGAGCTGAAGCTTATGGGCTAGTGGGCTTTTTCTCCATGTTACAGGTATGGTTTGGCGTGCTGGATTTGGGGTTGACACCGACAATTGCGCGCGAAACCTCTCGTTTTTTTGGCGGGGCACTTTCTTTCAAGGATTACAGAATTCTATTCCGGTCGCTCACGGTGATATTCGTTGGCGTGGCATTGGTTGGAGGTGGTGTTATGTTGATGCTCGCACCTCTTATATCTGACGGATGGCTCCAGGTCCGCGAGCTACCGACAAGTGATGTCGTGGTAAGCGTCCAAATCATGGCGGTAACCGTTGCCATGCGCTGGATGGGGGGGTTGTATAGGGGAGTGATTACCGGTTCTGAGCGGTTGGTATGGTTGAGTGGGTTCAATGGAGTAGTAGCTACACTGCGATTTGTGGTGGTGCTTGTTGCGATGGCAATTTGGGGGTTTGAGCCAGTAGTTTTCTTTATATACCAGCTTGTAGTGGCCGCGATTGAGCTCGGTGTGCTTGGATGGATGGCTCTGCGACTGATAACGATACCAGAGATGAAAGGTAAAGGTGGGCAATGGTCCTTTGTGTCTATAAAGCCGTTGTTACGATTTTCATTAACAATTGCGTTTACCTCTTCTATTTGGGTTTTTGTAACACAAACCGATAAGCTAATTCTTTCGGGTGTGCTTAGTCTTTCGGAATACGCCTACTTTACATTGGCAGTACTTGTTGCGAGTGGGATAACTATTGTTACTGGGCCTTTATCAAGCGCATTATTGCCTCGCCTTGCCCGCCTCCACGCAGAAGGTAACGGTGCCGAAATCTCAAAATTATATAATAGGTTTGCACAATTGGTATCAGTTGTGGCGGTATCGTTGATGGTAACCATGGCCGGTTGCTCGGAGGCATTATTGTATGCTTGGACCGGTGATCGGGAGATCAGTATAGCCGCAACACCTATCCTGCGCCTCTATGCGCTTGGTAACGGGTTGCTTGCGCTCAGTTCGTTCCCGTTTTATCTTCAGTACGCGAGGGGCAGTCTGCGCTGGCACTTGATTGGTAGTGTTCTTCTGTTGGTTCTTTTGATACCAACTACTGTGATGGCAGCAGTCAAAGTTGGAGCGGTAGGTTCAGGTTATGTTTGGTTCACAATTAATGCACTGTATTTATTTGGATGGGTGGCGTATGTCCATAGTAAAATTGAACCAGGGCTTCATAAAAATTGGATCGTTAACAATGTGTTAATCATAATGCTTCCTACAGGTATTGTTGGTGTTGTGCTAACAATGATGTTTCCATCATTTCAATATCACCGTGGAATAGCCTTTGTGGAAGTTGCAATTTTCTCTACTTTTTGTCTATCTACGGCAGTTTTGTGTTCGAGTGAAGCTCGTCGCCTAATGATTTCACTTGTTCGGCGTAGGCTTGTTTGATACATGGAAATAGTAAAATTAGAAGCTTATGTAGCTAAAACTTCATTGCATTCCCGTTTTCGAAAAAAAGATAATGTCCTCAGCGGCTACCTGAAGTCTGTAGACTTTCCTATACACATAATGATGTATTGGTGGTTGCTTTGGATCGCAATTGCCACGTCGCCCCTTAACGATTTTATTAAGCCTTCAATGGCTGTTGTTGTTCAGTTTCTGCTGTTGATCACCTCTTTTTTTGCAGGCCACCTTTCCATGAAGTGGCTTTTTCCATTAAAAAGGTATCAATTTGTCCCTCCTTTCCGAGGGCTCAGAGTGGGCGCTCTGCGTGTGCGTTGGGTGCTCTATTTTTTGGTTGGAATGTGCTTGATCATGTTACTAGTGAGTTTGAAGCTCTCTGGTGCTTTTGAGACCAATTTTATTAATTATTTTTTGCGTATTCGCCAGGCTTTTGCAGAAGGCGGGTCGCCAACTTTGACGGGTACCCGATTATTAGATGTGTTGACTAAAATATTGTTCTTCCCCCTTTCTTACACAGTGTTATTAGTGTTGTTGGCAATAGATCTGGCTGCTTTAAGAGTGATTTTTTTTGCATGTTTAATAAATGTTGTTTGTTTTGCGTATTTGTGGCAAGTAAATTATCCCTTTATTCATTTGTTTTGGTTTCTTGTATTTTATACTCTCATCGGCGCTCAGCGACGGGGGCACTATAATAAAAAAATACTGTTGGCGGCAGGTTTAGTGTTTGTTGGGTTAATCGCATCGGCTGCGAATCGATTTGGGGGTGATCTGGTTGGGGGATTCCAGCATTACATTGTCCAATACCACTTAATTGGATTTACGTATTATGATCAGTCTTATCTCAATCAAACCAGTATTTTGCACTCGTCGAGCTTTGGCCGATCATCTCTTGGATTCCTAGATCAAATTTTGGAAGCGTTATTGAAACCTTTCCAGTTTGGGTACCGGTCAGCTAGTTTAGAAACGCAAGGATTTAATGAGGCATCCGTCGATATTGGTGCGACTGAACCTATGTATTTTAACGCATTTGGCACTATTCTTTACAGTCTCTACCGTGATTTTAAACTGGTAGGAATCTGTGTGGGGGGGGTGATCTATGGTGCTGCAGTAACTTACTCAAGATATTGCAGTGACTATTCGTGGCGTGCTGGTGCGGCATTCCTTATGTTGGCAGCCGCTTGGATGATAGGAATGATGGTTAGTCCCTTGGAGGAGGTGTATTTTTGGTTCTCTATTATAACAATTGGCCTCCTTAGTATCGTCAACCGAGGCGTGCATTTGTAGTGACCAATTTTGTGTTTTTCATATAATAGTAGAGTTGATTATAATGTTAATATCCCCTGGCAACCCCAAGGTTAGTGTTTGCATGATCTCTTATAACCATGGCAAATACATTGCGCAGGCGATTGAGAGTATTCTTGCTCAGGAGGCGGACTTTTCTTTTGAGTTAGTAATCGGAGACGATTTTAGCCGAGATGACACGGTGTCTATTTGTGAGTCCTTCGCGGAAAGGGATTTGCGCGTGCGCTTGCTGGAGAGACAACCTAATATGGGCGTTATGCTGAATTTCACGCGTACACTTGCTGCTTGTAAAGGGCAGTATATTGCAGTCTGCGAAGGGGACGATTATTGGACAGATCCCAGGAAGCTGGCCAAACAGGTTGATTTTCTGGATCGTAATTTAGATTATGCTGGTGCGGCGCATCAGTCAGAAGTATTAATAAACGATTGTTGTGTTCGCAAATTCAAGACTGGTATCCCAACAACATTAAACGAAGAAGACCTAATCGGGGGGCGCCTATTCCACACTGCTTCTATTCTGTTTCGTCGGTCGGTTGTTGATTTGTTTTGCCAAGCTCCGCAGGTGCTATCTTGTGATCGCTTGCTTAATTTTCTTATAGCCTTTACCGGAAAGATTTATTTTTGTAATCAATCCATGTGTGTTTATCGCATTCATGGCGGGGGTATGTCATCTAATGTAACTGTGAGCCAATTAAAACTAGATCTTGGTTGCATTGACTATTTGAAGTCTTTGAGGCCAACTTTTCCGAGTTGTCAATATCGCTCATACGTATATGCGACTATAGGGCTTTGTACATTGGCTACGCCGGTACAAAAAATCGGTTACCTCACATTGTCAATAATTTACTCTTTCGCAAATTTTCCTTATAACCTTTACGACTACAGCATGTATCTATTCCGTGCAGCAAAGCGTCGTATGTTGCGTGGTTAAATTAATGGGTTCTATTTTTCGTTTCTCCCTTTTTTTTTCGAATTTAGAAAAAACTGAGGGGGTAGATTATGAGCGATTTATTGACGGGTTACGTGCAATTTCTGTTTGTGCTGTAATCTATTATCATCTGTTCCCCAAATTTTTGTCAGGCGGCTTTGTTGGTGTTGACGTATTTTTCGTGATTAGTGGTTATCTCATCACTAGCCAAATACGTCGTGAATCACTCGCGGGTAAATTCTCGATCGGCTCGTTTTACGCCCGTCGTATTCGGCGGATCGTCCCTGCTCTTGTTGTTGTGCTCTTCGCAAGCTCAGTTTTTGCGATGATAGTTCTCAAACCTGAGGATATGCATTCCTTTGCCAAATCGCTAATTGCGCAGCCCCTTTCTTTGCAAAATTTTGTATTTTTGGCAGAGGGTGAATATTTTAGAGGTTCAGAAACCAAGCCCTTGCTGCATACTTGGAGTCTTGCGATCGAGGAACAATTCTATTTGGTTTGGCCATGGATTTTACTTGGATTGCGCTTCGCTGCGTATAGAACATTAGTTGCATTAATTTTGTTCTTAATTATTATTTCGTTTGTGCTTAATAATGTGGCAATTTTATTTTCGCCTAAAGCGTCGTTTTTTTTGCTGCCGACACGCTCTTGGGAGCTCGCCGTTGGAGGCTTGGGCGCAGTCCTCAACGAGAATTGTAAAAATTTATGGGCTAAATCCGAACGGTTAGCGGCATCTATTGCCTTATTGGGTATGGTCTTCATTGTTCTCTCAATAATATGTATAGATTCTTCGATGCCATTCCCTGGCTATGTAGGTTTTTTGCCGGTGATAGGTGTTTTTTTTGTCCTTTTAAGTGGTGCGCGCAGTCGGGTTCTGCAGCAAGTGCTCACCAATCGCGTCATGGTAACGTTGGGGTTGTTATCTTATTCTCTGTATCTATGGCACTGGCCGGTATTGACCTTTATGCACCATATGGACTTGTCGACCCAAACAATTTTTGGTGTTTTAGCGTTTGTGTTTGTAACGTTTTCTCTCTCCATCGCTACTTATCATCTTATCGAAGTGCCAGTCCGTCAGAGGAGGTTTTTAGCTAGTAACCGAATGCTTTTTGTGTCTGCTGTAGCTATAGCGATTTTGTTATTTATATTCGCCTTGCATGTGATTTACACAAAAGGAGCGCTTTACCGTTTCAGCGTTCAGTCCCGCCCTTTTTTAGCTGTGAGTTTCGATTCCCAGGACAGCCGCTGCGGCTTCTTTTTCCGAGCGCTTAAGCCTGGCGCTGAAATCTGCGAGCTGGTTAAGTCTCAAGGAGGTTCAGACCGTCAAATTTTTCTTTGGGGTAATAGCCACGCAGACATGTGGTCTAAGGCGTTATCTGAAAAAATGCGGTTGATTGGAGGATCACTTTGGCTCAACGCAAAAAATTGCCGAGGTACTCCTGATGGTCAGTTTTGTAATAAAGAGTTACAAGACCAAATTATTCATGAGTTGTATACTCGAAAGCCAACTGATGTGATCCTGGCGTCAAGTTGGTATGGTAGTTATGGAATAGCTGACAATCAATTCGAGCGTGAATTGCGCCTGCAGGTAGAGCGACTGATTGAGCTAGGGGCCAGGGTTTGGTTAGTTGGAGATATTCCAACAGCACCGCAATTCGATCCATTAGTGGCATATGGCTTAAATCCTGAGCGGCCAGTAGGTGGAATAATGTCAGCTTCGGTTTACGCGAAACAGCGTGAACGCGAGATGAATCTGTTTAACGACATTCGCACTCTGCACCCACAACTTGTGCATGTAATTGACGTATCATCCGCTTTCTGTAACGAGGTAACTTGCATTTCTGGCAAAGATGACGAGGTCTGGTATCGTGACGACAATCACCTTACCAATACGGGAGCACGAGCCAGTATTCATGTTTTTGACCCTTTATTCTTTCTAAACGCCACATTTATGTAGTCCTGTTCTTGATAGATTCCTTTTATGAAACTCACATACGTATGTACCAATTTCAATAATTCGCATTTTACTGCATCTGCAGTGGAAAGCTTGATGAAAAATGAAGGCCACGATTTGCGCGTCTATGTGGTTGATAATGGTTCCAAACCAGATGAATTAATGTTATTGCGGAAACTAGCAGAGAATAATCCCCTGGTTCGCGTGATAAGTAATGAAAAAAACATTGGTTACTTTGCTGGTTTAAATTTAGGAATATCAACTGCACGATGCGATGATCCTCATTCTGATTGGATGATTGTTGGAAACAACGATCTCGAGTTTCCAGCCGATTTTTGTGACCGCCTTGAGAGCAATATGGATGAATTCAAATCCTACTCTGTTGTGTCGCCTGATATAGTCACACTAGATGGCGAGCATCAAAATCCGCATGTTATATCTAATATAAGTACAATTCGGGAAATTTTCTATGACCTCTACTATTCCAACTATTGGCTCGGAAAACTTATATATAAAGCTGCAAAATTATTGCCCCGCGTGAGTCGTCGAGGTGACGAAGACCAGTGGCGGATTGCTCAGCCGATTTATCAGGGCCATGGTGCTTGTTATCTGCTTAGTCCTAGATTTTTTTCTCAATTTACATTTCTTTGGGCGCCAACATTCATGATGTCAGAGGAGGTATTTCTGAGTCTGCAGCTGAGAAATGTTGGGGAGCAAGTGTTTTATTCGCCAGAGATTCAGGTTACTCATTTCTGGCACGGTTCCTTACAAAATGTTCCGAGTCGAAGTAGATGGGAAATGGCACGAGAAGCTCATCGTGAATATCGTAAGCACGTAAAAATTTTCAAAGGCCCGGACCTTCAGAGCTCTTCAGGCCTCTAGTCTAAATAATATTTTCCGAGGAATTATGAGAGAGTTTCAGATATGTAGTCGTTGCGTTATGGACACCACAGATTCGGCCATTGTGTTTGATGCAAATGGTGTTTGTGATCATTGCAATACTTTCGAAGCCAAAGTGAAGCCGAATTGGCACGTTGGTGAGCGCGGCGCAAATAATTTGAGATTATTAGTGCAGAAGATCAAAGCGTCAGGTAAAGGTAAGGATTTCGATTGTATCATCGGCATGAGTGGCGGAATTGATAGCTCTTATCTTACTTATATAGCTACTGAATTCGGACTTCGCCCTTTGGTTTTTCATGTTGATGCTGGTTGGAATTCGCAAATTGCAGTAAATAACATCGAAAAATTGGTTGACAAGCTTGGTCTAGATCTTTACACCGAGGTTATTGATTGGCAAGAGATGCGTGATTTACAGCTTGCGTATTTTAAATCGGGTGTTCCCCATATTGATACCCCGCAGGATCACGCATTTTTCGCAACCATGTACAAATTTGCTGAAGAGCATAAGATTAAGTACATCTTGACTGGGGCCAATTTGTCTACCGAATGTATTCGTAATCCAATTGAATGGATGTACTATCAGTCTGATTCGATTCAATTGCGTGACATTCACTCTAAATTTGGTGGGCGTCCCTTAGTAAATTTTCCAGTCACTTCAATTTTGCGCCACAAGATATGGTTGCCATACGTAAAGGGGATAAAAGTTGTACGTCCCTTGAATATGGTGGAATATGACAAAGCTAAAGCGGTTAGGTTGTTGACTGAGGAATTTGGGTGGCAGCCATACCCGCAGAAACATTTCGAGTCGCGTTTTACTCGTTTTTATGAGGGTTTTTGGTTGCCAAAGAAGTTTGGTTTTGATACGAGAAAGGTTCAATACTCCAGCCTGATCGTTACTAATCAAATGACTCGTTCGGACGCTCTAGAGAGGTTGAAGACTCCTGCTCTTGACGAATCGACAATAAAGCAAGAATTTGAGTACGTTGCTAACAAGCTAGAGATAAGTAGTGAGGAGTTGCTTGGTTATTTGAATGCCCCCAATAAAACTTTTCGAGATTATAAATCTCAGGAGGCAGTCTATATGTTGGGGGCAAAGGTGATGAAATTGCTTGGCCTCGAAATAGGCGGAAAACGATGATCACCATCGTTGATTACGGACTTGGAAATGTCCAAGCTTTTGTGAATATTTTCAAGCGTCTAGATATTCCCGTTATCCTTGCAAAAACCGCAGAATGCCTTGACGGGGCTAGTCACATTGTTTTACCTGGTGTTGGCGCCTTTGATTGGGCAATGGAGCGTCTAGAAGCTTCGGGTATGCGAGCTATGCTTGACAGACTAGTTTTAGAGGAGAAGAAATTTGTATTAGGAATATGTGTTGGCATGCAGATGATGGCAAAGTCTAGCGAGGAAGGTAGTACATCCGGACTGGGATGGTTTGATGCTGTAGTGAAGCGCTTCGATGAGTCTCGTATTCAGGGGCGAACCCATTTACCTCATATGGGGTGGAATGAGGTACATCCCTTAGATTGCCAAGATTTGTTTCGACAGTTGGGATCTAGTGCTCGATTTTATTTCTTGCATTCTTATTACTTTGAACCCGCCTTCAAAAGCGATGTGTTAGCGCATGCTGAATACGGAGATAATTTCGCATGTGCTGTACGACACCAAAATATTTATGGTGTTCAGTTTCATCCGGAGAAAAGTCATGGCTGGGGTGTTCAATTACTAAAAAACTTCGCCGGGCTTTGATATGTTACGACCCCGAATAATACCCTGTTTGCTGATTCATAAAGGTGGTTTATACAAGACGGAACGATTTGGTAAGCCGAAGTATATTGGTGATCCGCTCAATGCTGTCCGCATTTTTAACGAGAAAGAAGTTGACGAGCTAATGATTCTCGACATCGACGCCAGCCGAGAATGCCGTGAGCCAGACTACAAATTACTTGCGAATTTGGCATTAGAGTGCCGAATGCCGCTTTCTTATGGTGGAGGAGTCAAAAACGTAGGACAGATGGATCGTATTATAGGTTTAGGTGTAGAGAAAGTTGCGATTTCGTCAGCTGCTGTTGATAAACCCGAGCTAATTCAGGAAGCCGCTTTGCGTCTAGGGAGCCAAAGCGTTGTTGTTGTGATTGATGTAAAGAGAATAGGCCTTTTCCGCAAATATGAAGTCGTAACTTTGAACGCAACTAATCGAACGGGTTTCGAACCTGCCTTCTGGGCTGCGCAGGTACAAAAACTTGGTGCAGGTGAAATAGTTCTAAATTCTGTCGACAACGATGGCGCTATGAAGGGGTATGACTTTGAGCTGATCGAATCAGTGCGTAATTCGGTATCGACACCATTAACAGTTCTTGGTGGTGCGGGATCATTAAATGATATTTGTAGTTTGGTGAGCCGCTACGGAATTATTGGAGCCGGAGCAGGAAGTCTTTTTGTTTTTAAAGGAAAGTACCGGGCTGTATTAATTAACTATCCTAGCCGCGAAGAGAAATACGGCATCTACTAATTTGGGTATAGAAGTGAAACAGATACTGCAGAGTCTAAAAACAGGTCGTACGGAGATTGCAGACCTACCTGTTCCGTCACCTAAAAGTGGGCAATTGCTTATCGGAACGACGTGCTCGCTCGTTTCTGCCGGCACTGAGCGGATGTTGGTTGAATTCGGAAAGGCGGGTTGGTTGGAGAAAGCGCGCCAGCAGCCTGATAAGGTTCGTATGGTTTTGGATAAAATCAAAACGGATGGCCTCCAGCCAACAATTGAATCAGTATTTAATAAGCTTGACCAACCTCTTCCGTTAGGTTACTGCAATGTGGGACGTATAATTGAGTGCGGTAAAGGCGTGTCAGGGTTCGAGATCGGTGATCGAGTTATTAGCAACGGCAAGCATGCTGAAGTTGTCAGTGTGCCGGTTAATCTCTGCGCGCGGGTCCCCGAAAATGTAAGTGATGAGGAAGCGGTGTTTACGGTGCTCGGTGCTATAGCGCTTCAAGGAATTCGTTTAGTGCAGCCTACACTTGGTGAAACTGTGGTGGTTACGGGGTTAGGTTTGATTGGCTTGATCGCTGTACAGCTTTTGCTCGCGCATGGTTGCCGAGTTTTAGGTTTGGATTTTGATGGTGAAAAGCTTGAGCTAGCGAGAAAATTTGGTGCTGAGGTTGTAGATTTGGCATCGGGCCAAGACCCGATCAAAGTAGCAGAACATTACTCACGTGGACGTGGCGTTGATGCCGTATTGGTTACGGCGGCTACAACGAGCAGCGAGCCAATTCATCAGGCAGCCCTTATGTGCCGCAAGCGCGGGAGAATTGTTCTCGTTGGAGTGACGGGCCTTGAGTTGTCGCGTGATGATTTTTTCAAAAAAGAGCTTAGCTTTCAAGTTTCTGCTTCATACGGACCTGGTCGTTATGACCCGAACTATGAGGAAAAAGGTCATGACTATCCCGTGGGATTTGTGCGTTGGACAGAGCAGCGTAATTTTGAAGCGGTATTGGACATGATGGCCACCAATAGATTGAATGTTAAGCCTTTGATTTCGCATCGCTATTTTATCGATGAAGCTGAAAAAGCCTACGATTTGGTAGGTGGCAATTGCCCCTCATTGGGAATACTGTTGAAATATCGAGGGTTCCATGTTACACCCTCAGCAAGAACTGTTTCTTTGCAGGCTAGTACCACACCACCGGTCATGCAAGCTAGTTCTCCGATAAACATAGCTACAGTGAGTTTTATTGGCGCGGGTAATTACGCTACAAGCGTGTTGATTAAAGCTTTCAAAGACGCTGGAGCTCGTCTGTTCTCTGTGGCTTCAAGTGCAGGTGTTAGCGGCTTTCATGCAGCGCGTAAATTTGGGTTTGAAGCTACAACTACGGATACTGAGAATATTTTTTCAAATAGAGATACCAATTCGGTGGTAATTACCACGCAGCATGATAGTCATGCATCATTTGTATTGCGAGCGCTGGAAACTGGAAAAAATATTTTTGTGGAGAAACCATTGTGCCTCACACTTGTAGAAATTGAGGAAATAAAGTCCGCTTACGAAAAATGCCATACGAAATTTGGAACCCAGCCCATAGTGATGGTTGGTTTTAATCGTAGGTTTGCTCCTCAGATAAAAAAAATAAAACAGCTGTTGAACAGCGTTGCCGGTCCCAAAAGTTTTGTTATGACTGTCAATGCGGGAGCTATTCCCTCTGATCATTGGATCCAAAATGCTGAGGCTGGTGGTGGCCGTATTATTGGTGAAGCTTGCCATTTCGTCGATTTACTGAGGTTTGTTGCAAATAGCCCTATTGAATCCTGGAGTAAAGTAGAAATGAGCGCTACGACTCATGATACCGTTACTATCAGCATTAAGTTTAGTGATGGTTCGATTGGTGCGATCCATTATTTCGCTAATGGTAATAGAGCTTACCCCAAAGAACGCCTCGAAGTGTTTGCAAGTGGTCGGGTTTTGCAGCTAGATAACTATCGCAAGTTGACCGCCTTTGGATGGCCTAACTTTAAGAAGATGAATTTATGGCGTCAAGATAAGGGGCAGATAGGATGCGCTAAAGCATTTGTTGAGGCTGTCGCGTCTGGTGGCTCCTCACCGATTGCTTTTGAAGAGATTTTAGAAGTGAGTAGGGTATCAATTGAAATTGCTCAACAAGAATAGTATTGAACTGATTTTGAATTCCAAATTATTTCTTTATATAAATACTTTGAGGTACCTGAAATTTAGTCAGATATACTGGCGTATTAGATATAAGTTGACTTTTCCAAGGGTGGATTTAAATGCTCGGCTTGAACTACGTGAGGCAGCTGGACCATGGGTAGTACCTGCTTGCAGGCGTCAGAGTCTGGAGGACGTGTATACTTTCCGCTTTTTAAATGAATCTGGCAGTCTCTCTGAATTGGGCTGGGATGGTGCACAGCGAACAAAGCTATGGCGTTATAATCAACATTATTTCGATTATCTAAATTCTTTTGGCGCGGATGCGCGCGTTGACGCGCACTGTTTTCTTGTTTCAGACTGGATAAAGGAAAACCCACCTGGACACGGTACAGGTTGGGAGTCTTATCCATTGTCTTTGCGAATTGTAAATTGGATAAAGTGGTATCAAGCAAACCATTCATTGCATTATGAAAGTATTCACAGCCTAACACTTCAGGCAAGATGGCTTGAGAGACGTGTTGAGTGGCATATTCTTGGGAACCATTTATTTGCTAATGCGAAAGCATTGATTTTCGCCGGTCTTTGTTTTGAAGGCCAAGAAGCCCAGAATTGGTTAATGACTGGGTTAAAAATAGTCTCCGATGAATTGACTGAGCAAGTTTTAGATGATGGGGGTAACTTCGAACGAAGCCCTATGTATCACGCATTATTTTTAGAAGACCTTCTGGATTTGATTAATCTTGCGCGGAGATACCCCGGGGTTATTGAGAGCGAGCTAATAAATCGATGGTGTGCAACGGCTAGGCTAATGCTCTACTGGCTTGAGGGAATGTGTCATCCAGACGGAGAAATTGCTTTTTTTAATGACGCTGCAGTTGGTATTGCTCCTTCACCAGATGAAATTAAAAATTACTCGTATCGACTTGGAATATTGAACCACCAGTCAGACACACCATCCCCAGTGGTAGCCTGCACACAATTCTTAGAAAGTGGATACCTAAGATTGACTGCTAAGAATGCCGTCCTATTTATGGACGTTGCTCCTATCGGTCCGGATTATTTGCCTGGCCACGCTCATGCAGATACTCTGTCATTAGAGTTATCTTTGTTTGGCTGGCGAGTGTTGGTAAACGGTGGTACGTCGCAATATGGAGACGGAGCGCTACGGCAGGAGGAGAGAGGGACCGCTGCGCATAATACCGTTGAAGTCGACGGTAACAATTCTTCGGAAGTTTGGTCTGGGTTTCGTGTTGCTAGACGCGCATATCCTCAGGGTCTGGAGGTTATCCAAGGTGATCAATATGTTTCGGTTACCTGTGCTCATGATGGATATACCCGTTGGCCTACTCGAGCTGTACATGCTAGGACTTTGCAATTATCACAAGGAAAGCTACGTGTGATGGACCAAATAATAGGCAAATGTAAAACCGCCGTAGCCCGTTTTCATTTTCATCCCGATTTTCAAATTGATAAATTGGATGTGGGTGAATATTCGCTCTCTAAACCAGGATTTGGGCAAGTAATTCTAATTACCGTTCTTCATGGTGTTGCAGGTATTGAGCCCAGCTTTTATTCACCTGAATTTGGTATTCGCCAGAAAAGCCATTGTTTAGCTGTCCAGATCGATTCTAAAAAGCAGGTCATTATTGAGATGTCGTGGAGTATCGATGAATAAAAAAAATATAATCATGTTGGTTTTCGGTACTAGACCAGAAGCAATCAAAATGGCACCCGTAATTCACAGCCTCAAAGCTGAATCTGATTTCTTTGAGGTTCTAGTTTGTGTTACGGCGCAACATCGTCAAATGTTAGATCAGGTTTTGAAGATATTTGAAATAGTACCAGATTTCGATTTGAATATAATGATGCCTGGTCAGGACCTTAACGATGTTACTGCAAACATTCTGAATGGGATGAAGAATGTTTTTGGTAAGGTTAAGCCAGATGTTCTATTGGTGCATGGGGATACAACGACCACACTTGCTGCTGCAATGGCAGCCTTTTATGCAGGTATTCCCGTAGGGCATGTCGAGGCAGGCTTGCGTACTTATGACCTATATGCTCCTTTTCCTGAAGAATTTAATCGCCAGGTAACTAGTAAAATCGCACGATGGCACTTTGCACCTACAGAGCTGAGTCGCAATAATTTAATTTCAGAACGTGTCGATGAAGCCAATATCACTGTAACAGGGAACACAGTTATTGATGCGCTTCACTGGGTTCTTGGTCGCATCGATGCTGACGCAGAGCGTTCTAATTTTTTGGTTCGGAGTATAGACCAACTTTTGTCATTTAACTGGAAGAGTGATCGCTTTGTATTGATCACGGGGCATCGGCGTGAAAATTTCGGAGCTGGATTTCTCGAGATATGTGAAGCGCTAAAAGAACTAGCCTTAAAGTTTAAAAATATTCAATTTGTATATCCCGTTCATTTAAATCCGAATGTTCAAAGTCCCGTTAATGCGGTTTTATCAAATCTCACAAATGTCCATCTGGTTGAGCCCTTGGAATACCAGCCGTTCGTATATTTATTAAAGTACAGTTATCTTGTTCTGACTGATAGCGGCGGTATTCAGGAGGAGGCGCCTAGCCTAGGAAAACCGGTTTTAGTTATGCGTGATGTGACTGAACGGCCTGAAGCGTTAATAGCCGGTACCGTTGAGTTGGTTGGGGCTAATAGAGAGCGCATTGTAGCTGGTGTTTCACGCTTAATTGAGGATGAAGTACATTACTCAAAAATGTCGCGTTCACATAATCCATATGGTGATGGAAATGCTTGCGACCGTATATTAGATGTGCTTAGAATAATTTGAATTAACGTTAGGACAATTAGATGAAAAACAAAAAAATTAGTGTAATTGGCCTCGGTTATATTGGTTTGCCTACGGCTGCGCTGCTTGCGAGTCAGGGATACACTGTTGTGGGGATGGATATTAATCAGCATGCAGTAGAAACTATTAATCAAGGTAAAATTCATATAGTAGAACCTGATCTTGATGCCTTTGTTCGATCTGCGGTTACGGCTGGCCGATTGCGAGCCTCGACTGTTCCCCAGCCTGGAGATGTTTACATAATCTGTGTGCCAACTCCATTTCATGAAGGCGATTCGATCCCCTCCCCCAATATTGATTATGTGCTCGCAGCAACTCAAAGTATTGTGCAGTTGGTGAAACCGGGCGATTTAGTGATTTTAGAATCCACGTCTCCGGTTGGAACCACTGAGAGGATGCAAACCGTGTTACGACAAGGTGGAGTGAGAGTGGAGAGTGTTCATATTGCTTATTGTCCTGAGCGTGTTTTGCCTGGAAAAATTATGACTGAATTGGTTGAAAATGATCGCGTTGTTGGTGGGCTTAATCCTTTAGCTTCTAAGGTGGTGGCTGATTTTTACCGAACTTTCGTGCGTGGCGCAGTTTTAGAGACTGATGCAAAAACTGCTGAAATGTGTAAATTGACTGAGAATAGTTTTCGTGACGTAAACATTGCATTTGCGAATGAACTTTCTTTAATTTGCGATAAGGAGGGTATCAATGTTTGGAATTTAATTCGACTTGCTAATCGTCATCCACGCGTTAATATTCTTCAGCCAGGTGCAGGAGTAGGCGGACATTGTATCGCTGTTGACCCTTGGTTTATTGTGGCTCGTGACCCTGAGCAGGCCAAGCTAATACGCACCGCGAGAGAGGTCAATAATTATAAAACGGATTGGGTTGTTGAGAAAATCAAGTCTGCGGTATCCGCTGCAACTGTTAAATTAGGTAAAAAGCCGGTCGTCGCATGTTTGGGGTTGGCTTTCAAGCCAGATATAGATGACTTAAGAGAATCACCCGCTCTGCAGGTGGCGTTGGCACTTAAGGAGCAAAATATCCATATAATTGCCGTTGAGCCGAATATCGATACTCATGATATCTTGACTAATGTCAGTATTGATTCTGCTTTAGAGGAAGCTGATGTTATCGCAGTTTTGGTTAAGCACCGCCAATTTATGACTCCACATATCCAGCAAAAATTAATTGTAAAAACTGCTTTGGACTTCTGCGGTTCGATGGGCTAGCCGGACTTGGGTTGCTGGGGAGTGAATTCGTGCATATTCTTTTTCTAACTGATAACTTTCCACCCGAAGTTAATGCTCCGGCTAGCAGGACATTTGAGCACTGCCGCGAGTGGGTGAATGCCGGGCATAGCGTAACGGTGATAACGGGGGCGCCTAATTTTCCTAGAGGTAAAGTGTTTGAGGGTTACCATAATCGCATTTGGCAGCAGGAATTTGTGGCCGGCATCCGTATAATTCGAGTGTGGACGTATATTTCCGCCAATGAGGGTTTTGCTAAGCGCACCATGGACTATTTGAGCTTCATGGTTACCGGTTTCTTAGCAAGTTTATTTGTGCGTCGAGTCGATGTTGTTGTTGGTACCTCGCCGCAGTTCTTTACTGTATGTGCGGCTTACGCGACGAGTCTACTTAAATCTGTCCCTTGGGTATTTGAGTTGCGTGATATCTGGCCTGAGTCAATTCGAGTGGTGGGGGCAATGAAACAAAACAAGATTTTGGATTTGCTCGAAAAGGTTGAATTATTCTTGTATCGCAAAGCGAGTAAAATCGTATCCGTTACAAATGCATTTCGAGACTCGCTAATTCATAGAGGTGTGAATGGTGAAAATATTCATGTCGTTACAAATGGAGTTGACATAAGCCGATTCTCGCCAAGATCTAAGGACTTAACTCTTCTTCAAAAGCATCAACTCGAAGGGAGGTTTGTTGCAGGATATATTGGTACGCATGGGTTGGCTCATGCCTTGGAAACGATTTTGGATTGCGCTAAGGTGCTTAAGGATAGTCCAGATGGCGAACGGTATAGATTTATTTTACTTGGTGATGGTGCGAATAAAGCTGCACTTCGTCATCGGGCTGAAGTGGAGGGGCTGAATAATGTGATATTTGTCGATTCGGTATCGAAAGACCTTGTTGTGCGATATTGGTCTCTCTTGGATGCCTCGATTATTCATCTGAAGAGAGATGAGTTATTTAAAACTGTTATCCCCTCTAAGTTGTTTGAGTGTATGGGGATGGGGATCCCTGTGCTACACGGCGTCCAGGGTGAATCAGCAGATATTGTTGTTAGCGAAGATGTGGGGATACTTTTTGAACCTGAGAATTCGGGAGATCTGATTCAAGGTTTGCATCGCATGGCTAATGATCAAATAATGATAAATCGATATAAAAACAACGGGCCAAAGGCTGCAAAAAACTATGATCGAGCAATCCTCGCGAAAAAAATGCTTGAAATTATAGAGGAGCTCTGAATTTAGATTTGAATTTTTCCGAGGCTGGCTTATTGGGGCGTGATATTAACCCGGCAGCCTTTAATCTCTGACTGAAGTCAGGAAAGCATCTAATTTTATTGTATGTTTCGGCTTCATGATCAGATAAAAAATACCGCCGGTTTAATAGCTGGATGTTGTGTAATGGGCATGAAACCTACTTGAGCCTAATTAAATATTATCGAACATTTACTGCGTGTATGGCGGGGTGATTTTAGTTTTCAAAGCCTCAGGTTATCAAATGCCATTCTTTTCTTCGCAGAAAATGGCTGTAAATGGCGATGCGGTGGTCATATCATTCGTAAACGTATTTCAGAGTATAGAGCTTTCAAGTGCTAATACGAGTTTTTGTTTCTGTGTCATTATTGTAACTGATTTTGTCCGGTTTTTCTCACTATTATATGACCTGTTCGAAAGCTCGGCATACCGGTGTCGAGGCAAAGAAAAATCGCAAGACCTTTGTAAGTGACCATAAACCCCATCTAGTCTTCCTCTCCCACCCGCCATATCCTGCACTGGTCAAGCTAATCCGGACACTTTAATTTGAGTATTTTCGAAATTGATTGGTGACACCCCCCCGTTAGCAGTGTGCAACCGATGCAGGTTGTAATACCGAATGTAAGCCGCTACATCAGACTTCACATGATCACGTGTAGGTTGCGCTACCTTAAATATCCAATCGTATTTAAGGCTGCCAAAAAAGCGCTCAACAACAGCATTATCCCAACATGCACCGACATCCCCCATGGATGAGCGAATGCCAAAACCTTCCAACACATTCCTAAAGCACTGACTGGTGTACTGCGAACCGCGATCACTATGAAAAACCAGCCCTTTAGGTGGCTGGCGCAGGTTCACCGCTTTGCGCATGGCTTGACTAACCAAATCAGTCGTCATGCGCTTATCGATATGCCAGCCCACTATCCGACGCGAAAATAAATCCATCACAATCGCTAAATACATCCAGCCTTCAGCGGTTTTA